>Ga0105048_10000165_pt1 | contig 89470 bp, 77 predicted proteins | sample MAT05_FD_78382 | JGI IMG/M metagenome (GOLD analysis project Ga0105048, IMG submission 78382) | Freshwater microbial communities from Lake Fryxell liftoff mats and glacier meltwater in Antarctica - MAT-05 | ecosystem: Environmental > Aquatic > Freshwater > Ice > Liftoff microbial mat | place...
ACCGTCACGGTCATGCCCTCCGACGTGCTTTACGCAGCGACCGGGCCGCGGTCGACATGCTTCCTAGTCGAGGATGGAAGCGTCCGTTGCGTGGGCCAAAACTCCGAGGGCATGCTCGGAATCGGCACGAGCGGTGGCCCCGACGACGCCGAGCAACCGGCATGCTGCTATCTGCAGCCCGTCGAGCCGCTCCTCCCCGACGGCGCAGCGGCCAGCGACGTCGTGGCAGGCGGCTACTGGGACAACGACAACTTCTACTGCGCGCTCCTCGATAGCGGCGACGTGTACTGCTGGGGGCGCGAGGCCGAGACCCCCGTGAAGAAGCTGAGCGGCGCCGTGCAGATCGGCGCAGGCAATCGCGACGCATGCGCGCTCCTCGGAAATACGGAGGTCTGGTGCTGGTCGAGCACGTCCGAAGGGGGCGTCAGCGTGCCCGCTGCGCCGCCATATCAGGTGCCAGGCTTGCCACCCATTCGGGCCATTGGCGTGGCAATGCAGACAATGTTCGCGATCGGTTTCGACGACAAGCTGTATGGCTGGGGTCTAAATGAGATCGGCTTGCTCGGGCCGAGCGCCACGATTGGGCTCCAGTACTATCCACCGATCGAGGTCGAGCTTGGTTTCAGCGAGCGCGTTTTGGAGATCGGCGGCTCTCGGTGGGTTGCCTGCGCCCGGCTCGCCGGTGGCGATGTCTACTGCTGGGGCACGAACGGCTACCAAGGCGACGGCACCCCGGCTTTCGGCATCGACCCGCTTCCGCACAAGGTTCCAATTCCCTCGGCGGCCCTCGAGCTGGCGACGTCCATGCCCTATGTGCTCGCACGCGGCGCGGACGGTAACTTCTACCGCTGGGGTGGCGATAAACCCCAGGTCGAGCTGCTCGAGCTGCCGTGAGCAGCATGTCGCGTTCAGCATGCTCATGGCGGCGGCAATGCCGAGCTGGCCGAGCGCGTTGTCGCCCCCAGCACTGGACCGAGCGCGATTTGTCGACGGCTGAGCTGCCTCCCAGCCGCCAGCAACGGGCGCCTCATCCGGGCGGGTCGCCCTTTGGCTTCTTGTTTTTTGTGGGCAATTTCTTCCTCTTGACGGCAAGGTGAATTTGGTTCACATATGTGAACGTGATTCACAAGACGGAAGCAAGCGTGCGCTCCGCAGACCGGCGAGAGCGGAAGATCGAGGCGATCCTCGATCGGGCGATGGAGGTCTTGCGGGCCGATGGGCTCGACGCGCTGACCTTGCAGCGGGTCGCGCAGGCGCTCGGGCTGGTGACCACTGCGATCTACCGGTATTTTCCCTCCAAGGACGCGCTGATTGCGGCGCTGCAGCGACGTGCGATCCGCGTCATCAGCGCGCACTTCCAGAGCGCGCTTTCGGCCATCGCGCCCCAGCTCTTGGAGGCAGCGCCTGCCACCGCCTGTCTCGCGACGTTGCTGACGATCGGCGACCTCTACCTCGCGTTGCCCGAGACACACCCGCAAGAGTGGCACTTCGTGGCCACGCTGCTTGGTGACCCGCGGCACCTGGTCTCCGATGACGAGGTCGCCGTCACGGCGCCCATGCTGGCGGGCTTCCTCGCCGACATCGAGAAGCTCTTCGTGTGGGCCGAGCGCTCGGAGGCGCTCGCGCATGGTCAGGCGAGTGAGCGCGTATTCGCGTTCTGGGCGGCGCTGCACGGCGCCCATTGCATGGAGAAGGCGCGCCGGGTGTCACCCTCCGCGCCCAGCGTCGAAGAAATTGGTCGCTTCACGACGCGTGCGCTCTTGTCGAGCTGGGGGGCGACCCCGGCCCGCATGACGGCCGCGCAACGTTTGGTGTCGGCGGGCGCACGAGTGGGTCGCAGTACGAAAGGGCGTGTCTGATGTCGGTGCTATGGACGATGATGGGTGGTCTCGCGTGGAGCGCGAGCGAGTATGCGATTCACCGGTTCGTCGGTCACGGACCCAAACGCGAGATCGCGAGCACCTGGCGGCAAAAGCTCACGCCGGCAGGGTTGGCCGCAGAGTTCAATGCCGAGCACCTCGCGCACCACGCCGACCCGACCTATTTCGCAGCCACCGAGCGAAAGCTGCGCGCTGCGGCGGTCGGCGTGCCGCTCGTGGGCGTCGCGCTCGCGCCATTCCTGGGTTCCCGCCGCGCGGCCTCTTTCGCGCTCGGGTTCGGGCTCGTTTATGGCGGCTACGAGGTGCTTCACCGGCGCATTCACACGCACCCGCCGAAGGGACGCTATGGTCGCTGGGCGCGGCGCCAGCACCTCTTGCACCACCACAAGACGCCCCGCCTCAATCATGGCGTCACGAGCCCGATCTGGGACTTCGTGTTCTCCACGCACGTGCCGTCCGAGCGCATCCGCGTCCCGCGCCATGTCGCGCCCGTGTGGATCGTCGATCGAGAGACTGGGGCGGTTCGCAGCGAATTCGCCGACGACTACGAGCTCGTGGGGCGCAAGCGAGGCGAGGCGGGGCCGGTCGACGTGGTCGCGCCTCCGCCGGCTTGCTAGCGCGTCTTCTCTTCGCCGCCCTTTCGCTTCGCGCGTCTTGGCCTGCCGCGCCTTCGCGGCCTTGGCGCGCTGAGCAAGGGCGTGGCCGAAATTGATCATTTCGTGAACCGAGTGCAGCGCCAGGCGTGAACGAGACGACGTTTCGGCTGGGGGGCGCGCAGAAACCCTGCGTTCGGCCTGCCGGCACAACTTCTGCAATTGCTTGTTCGCAGCAGGCAAGCGAAGTGCTTCCGCCTGCCAGAAGGTGCCACATGAAGCGAGCCGCTTCCCTTCCCATGTTGATTGCTTTGTCTCTGCTGGCGATGGGCGCGAAAGGGGGGGGGCTGCTCCGCCGAGTATGCCCCCGGCGACGGCTCGTCTGCCGAGTGGGAGACCGGCCCAATCCCCGAGCCGAGCGCCGAGATCCTGCCGATGACTTGCGAGTGGCTCGAAAGCAACAACTGCTGGAAAGAGCTCATCGCGAGTGCGGACGGTTGCCGCGCCGCAGTGACGGCTCCTGGTGAGATGAATGACGAGCGCGACGGCTGACTACGAGGGCGGGGCCGCATGGGAGTTCGGTGGCGCGCTCAGCACGCCCGCCGCGGCCAGCACGCAGTTTCCGGTTACCAACTGGCGGATCGTCGATGACTCCGGCGAGGCTTGCATGACCGGAAAGGTCCTCGGTATCGGTCGATCAATCATCGACGCGAATGGTTCTGTCGCGCTGCTCGTGAGCCCTACACTCACCACGTACCACCTCACGTGTGCGGACGGCACGACGTACGGCAACGATCAACCCGGAACGTGTGAGAGCTTCGCCGAGCGTTGGTTGCTCCAGCAGACGCCGGGCGTGCTGTTCACGTGTGACGGCAGCGCTGAACGCTGCGAGCTTGCAATATGGGGCTCGGCGTCCGAGGAGACCGTGACATCGTGCGACTTCTGAGATGGGGAGTGGAACTCTGCGACCGCCGCAGCAGGGCGTGCTGTTCGATGTCTTGAGCTTCATCGACGAGAACTTGACGAGCGACCTCTCCGTTCCTGCGCTGGCTGCTCGAGCCCAGATCAGCACCCGCCAGCTCGCGCGCGCGTTTCTGATCGAGACGAAGCTGGCTCCGCGCGCGTACGTCGAGCAGAGGAGAGTCAACGCGGCCGCACGCATGCTCGAACGCGAACCCATCGCGCTCAATCAGATCGCGCTGCGCTGTGGCTTCGCGGCCGCCCGCACCCTCGCCCGGGCGTTCAAGCGGTCGTTCGGGATCTCGCCCGGCCGATATCGTGCAGGCGCAAGACTGCCGAGATGACAGACGGAGCGCGCCGCGGCGCCCGCTGCGGTCTCGACGCCCCCAAAAAAGCGAAGAGCCCGCGTGTGCCGCGGGCAATCGAGAGGGCGGCGAAGGCGGCGCCCCTGACGCAAACCGCTGGCGCGCCCGCCGGGCCCCACGATGTGGATCGTCGCCAATGCAACGAGAGCCCGAGCCGACGATGTTGGCCGCAGCCAGCGGCCGCCTGAGATGGGCGCTGCTGCTCACGATCGTCGCGACCGATGCCGGCACCGAAGGTACGTTCCTGCTCGGCATCGACACGAAGACGGGCAAGACCATGCACAGATACGCCGAGCTCGCGCTCGAATACATGCTGAGCGAGACCGAGGGACACAGCCTCAGCAATCCCCAAACCGCCGCCGAGCTCTCGGCTCGCACGCTACGTTTTCTGGGCGCGTCGCTCGCCATCACTCCGTAGTCTCACGGCGGGTCGGCGCGCATGAACCAGACGTGCAGAGGCCTGCAAGAGGCTTGCCGAGCCTGCGACGTGCGTCGAGGGCGGGTCGTTCTGGCGTCGTGCGGGCAGCTTGCACGCGGTCGATCTACAACGGAAGTGCTGCAGAGAGACAGGACGAAGCGGTACCCTCCCCGCGTGGCGTACGACTTTGACCTCGCAGTAATCGGCGCTGGTCCCGCCGGGGAGAAGGGGGCAGCGCAAGCTGCCTACTTCGGCAAGCGCGTGCTGATTCTTGATCGGGCCAAAGAGCCTGGCGGAGCAGCCGTGCACACCGGCACGCTGCCCTCCAAGACCTTGCGCGAGACCGCCCTGTTCCTGTCCGGGCACCGCCAGCGCGAGCTGTATGGCATCACCATCTCGCTCGACCCGAGCCTGGCGGTCCCGAAGCTGCTCTCGCGTAAGGACACCGTCCGCGGCCAGGAGGTGGAGCGCATCCACTGGAATCTGGACCGACACAAGGTCAGCTACGAGCGCGGCAAAGGCAGCCTGAAAGATGCCCACACCATCGAGATCGCGGGCCTGAACGCGACCCGGACCGTAACGGCCGAGGTGATCCTGATCGCGACGGGCTCGGTTCCCTTCCAGCCGGCCACGATCCCGTTCGAGGACCCGGACATCGACGACAGCGACACCATCCTCCAGATCGACCGCATGCCTGTCTCCCTGTTCGTAATGGGTGCTGGGGTGATTGGCTGCGAGTACGCGTCGGTGTTTGCGTCGCTCGGAGTCAAGGTCACGCTGGTGGAGCCGCGCAACGAGCTGCTCTCGTTTCTCGACGCAGACATGAGCGAGGCCCTGCGCCTCGCGCTGATCAAGCTCGGCATAGATGTGCGGCTGAAGGACAGCGCCAGCAAGGTCGAGCGCCTGGGCGATCGAATCGTCACCACCCTCGCGTCTGGCGAGAGCATCGCCACCGAGAAGCTGCTCTACGCCGCAGGTCGCAACGGGGCTACCGGTGGGCTCGGCTTGGAGACCATTGGCGTGAAGCTCACGTCGCGAGGTTACGTCGAGGTCGACAGTGACTACCGCACGGCGTTGCCCTCGGTCTATGCGGCCGGGGACGTGATCGGCTTTCCGGCGCTGGCTTCGACCTCGATGGAACAGGCGCGCGTCGCCGTGTGCCACGGCTTTGGCTTCAGCTACAAACGCCAGATCAGCGAGCTCTTGCCGTACGGCATCTACACGATTCCGGAGATCTCGTGCGTTGGCCTGTCGGAAGAAGACGCCTTGGCCAAGGGCGTGGATGTGGTGGTTGGGCGGGCCGAATATCGACGCAACGCGCGCGGCAAGATCATCGGCGACGATGACGGCCTCGTGAAGCTCTGCTTCGACCGCGGCACGCGCAAGCTGATAGGTGCCCATTGCATTGGGGACCGTGCGACCGAGCTCATTCACATCGGGCAAGCGATCATCACGCTCGCAGGAACCGTAGAGACCCTGATCGAGATGGTCTTCAACTATCCGACGCTGGCGGAGTGCTACAAGTACGCCGCCTACGACGCCCTGGGCCGGTGGGCGCCGCCCCCCGCGAGCGCAGGCTAGCAGCCCGTCGCTAACCCTTGCGCATGGCCGGCACGGGCAGCTCGGCCGGAGCGGTGTCCGCGCCGAGGGCCTGCAGAACGCCAGCAAACGACTCGGCCGCCGCGGTGGTCCGCCCCGGATCGGGGGTCCCGATCGCGAGGTTGAAGCCGTATGGCATGCCGGTGTCCGGATCGCCGCCGCCGAGCACGGCATTGCCATTGACGACGGGCGAGACGGTGAGGTGACCGTTGTTGAGCTCGTGACCTGCGCCCCAAGCGACGGCGCCGGCGGGCCGGCGCTTGTCACGACCGAAGTCGGAGGGAAAATGCATCACAGTGCGGTCCCAGAAGGTCTCGCCGGTTGAGCTGTCGAAGGGATCACCGCTCAGATCGCGAAGCAGTAGAGGTGCCCCTGGCCGGCGGTGCAGTTCTGCGACACGCGATCGCAGCCCGTCGTGTGGGCGACGTTCCACGCGTAGATCTCGTTCATGTGGCCCATCGTCGCCATGTCGGACGACGTGTTGCTCGACCACTCGGCGCAGTCCTGCCCGCTCGGCGTGCCGTCTTCGTTCGAGCCGGTAAAGATGTCGTGCGCCACGCTCCAATCGATCTGCGTGCCAAGCTCGGTCAAGGCCCGCTCGGTCTGCAGGCCGATGGTGTGCAGCGCGTCGACGCAGCTTCCTTCGCCGCAGTCGACGATCGGCTCGCCGCGAGCGTCGAGCCAGGGCCCGGCGCCGATGCGGTCGCGCGCGGCGGTGTCACCCGAGCTCAAGTAGGCGTGCCAGGTCTTGCCCTCGACGCCGGCCTCGCTCGCCAGTGAAGCGCAGATCGAGTCGGCGCCCTCGAGCCCACCGAGCCTCCCGCCGTCTTCGTAGGTACCGCGGCTGGTCACGAAGAAGCTCATCCCGCTGTCGGTGCCCGCGAACGGTTGGCAAGACCAGGGTGTGGTCATGGTGGCGTCGTAGCTGCAGACGCTGCCGCTCTCGCAAGCGCCGCAGCTTCCGCCGCAGGTGTCGTCACCGCAGCTCTTGCCGTCGCAGTTGGGCGTGCACGTCTCGTCGCACTTGCAGATGCCGCCTTGGGTGCAGAACAACCCCGCGGGACACTCGCAATCGCCGTCACAAGTATTGCCGCAATCCGAGCTCACCGGGTCGACAGGGGCAGAGCTGGTCTCGCTGGAACAACCAGCCGCTGCGATCAAGAAAAAAATCGAACCAAGGGGTCGGAGCGCGAGCATCGGCAGCACCATAGCGCATGCCGCGTGTGCCGCTACCCCTGAGCAACGTGCGAAGGAGCGAGAGGACGTTGACGCGGACTGGTGGACCTTCAGCGCTGGGCGCCTCCGCGCTGTCGGTTGGCGAGGTCGCGCAGCGCGTCGCAGGCCGCTTCGCCTTCCATGTTGTATCGTGCCAGAGCGCGTCACAACGGGAAGCTCTTGATCGAACACGCGTCTCCCCAGCGGATTGACCCCCGCGGGATCAGCGTCTTCGCGCGCTGACGGCTTGCTCTTCCTCGGCGATGCCGGCCAGCGCCTCGACCAGCGCCGCATCCTCGATGTCCTTCTCTGCCGCGCGCTCGAATGCGATGCGAAAGCGCGGCGACGCGACCTGCCGCGCCGCCAGCAACGTGCGCGCGCGGCTGTCATCGTCGCCTGCAGTTTGTTGGTGAGGACGCGGACCGGCAACCGGCAAACGCGTCCGCGTCCGTACCGGCCAAGGTGGGTACATTGGGCTACGATGATGAAATGAGCTCCGCTGCTGAGATCATCCGGGCTGCGCTCGCTGGGCGCGCCGACGTGAAGCTCGCGCTCCTGTTTGGGTCTTGCGCGAAGGGAACGGCACGCCCGGACTCCGACGTCGACGTCGCGGTCGAAACTGCGCCTGGGCTCGACATCCTCACCCTGGGCAGCCTTCTGTCGCGCGCCCTTGGCCGCGAAGTCGACGTGGTCTCGCTCGAGAACGCTGGCATCCCACTGCTCGAGGAGGTGATACGCGATGGCGTCGTCGCGCACGAGGGAAGCCCTGGCGCCCATGCGCGCTGGCGCACGCGCACGCTGCTGACGCTGGAGACGGACCGCCCGTGGTTCGCGCGGATGCGCGATGCGTGGCTGCGGCGCGTCGCGACGCGAGGCCTCTGATGGTCAATCGGGATCTCCTCGCCGCGAAGCTCGCCGAGCTTGCCGACCGGATTGCACGCGTTCGGAGTCGTTGCCCGACGACGGTCGCCGAGCTCCGGGCCGATCGCGACGCGCTCGATCTCGTCGCTTTCAACCTCATGCTCGGGGTTCAGAGCGCGGCCGACATTGCGAGCCACCTCATCGCGGATGAGGGTTGGCCCGCTGCGACGACACTCGCGGAGGGGTTTGATCGCCTGCGTGATCAAAGCGTCGTCTCGGCCGCGACCGCGAACGCGTTGGGTCGCGCGGTCGGCCTTCGAAACGTCGTCGCTCACGGCTACGCGGGGCTCGACCCGGCGATGGTGCACGCGGCGGGGACCTCGGGCCTGGCGGATCTCGAGCTCTTCGCACGCGAAGTGAGCGCGTGGGCTCTGAACATCGCCGGCCCTTGATCGCGGCTGATCGGGCGAGTACACGAGCGGCCTGCGACGATTTCGATGCGATCGCCTCCATGCAGACCGTCACCGTCGCGATCACGAATGCCACGCTCGAAGACCGCTATCTCGTGTTGAGCACAACCGGAGACGAGTGCGATTTGCTCTCGATCTACCGGGTCTTGAAAGACGAGGAAGGTCGAACGCCATGAGCCGGTGCTTGGCACAGCCTCTGGTTGACGTCACGCGCCGAGCAGGTGGCGAGAACCCACGATGCTCCCGCGGCCAGCGATCGATGAAACGAGCAGATCGCAATCGATTGGCGGCGACGCGGCTGGCCGGAGGGACCTCGTCGTTGAACGCGTGCCTCGCGCCCAGCCACGCACCGATCACCCCATGTTCTCCAGGGCCCTCTCCCGTGGTGTACCCGCCCGCCGACGCTGCCACGCGCCCGGGGCGCTTCTCGACCGCTGGAGAGCTTCGCCTTCTGCGCCTTGGAGCGCGGCGCCTTATGCGGCTTTCCGACAGTTGCACGGTCGATGGCGTGTTCACGCTCGCGAACATCACCCAATGCGGCGATAAGCTCGAGCGCGACGAGGAGACGAGCGTCAAAGAGCGGCGCTGGGTCCTCACGTACGACTTGAAGTGATCGCGGTCAGCTCTCTGGGTTCCACACCGGCACCGTTCCGATTTCGGGCACGGACAGCTGGCGATGTCACGTCCATCACCGTACGAGCCGCGATCTTGCCAACGAACATGGCGTCATCGTCGATGCTGACGCCGAGCGCCACGTCTTGCGGGCAGCTGCGCTGCTCGGGCGAGGGAGAATCGAAGCCGCAGATGGCCTTGCTCATGCGGACGGTGGGCGGCGACCTCCTGTATCTGCCTCGCAGCAGAGCATGGAGCGCTGTAGCAGTTCCGCCGCACGCGTCAGCGCCGCCGTGGGAGCGAGGCTTGCTCTTCTTCGGCCACCGCCGCCATTGCCTCGATCAGCGCCGCGTCTTCGACGTCCTGCTCGGCGGCCCGCTTGAGCGCGATGCGCAGCCGCGGCGACGCCACCTGCCGAGCTGCTTTCAGCGTGCGCTCGCGGCCTTCGCTGTCCCCCGCCGAGCACAACACGATCGCCGCCTGCGCCCGGGCTGCCGCTGGCTCGCTGGCGTCTTCGAGCGTCGCCAGCAACGCTTCGTGGTCAATCGCTGCATCGCGCGGGCCGGCAGCGGCGCCGCTACCCGCGCGACGGAGAGCCGCGATGAGCTCGCCCCCCTCCACGGCCGCGCGGTGCAGGCGCGAGCCTGCGCTCGGCCGCGCACTTCGCGCTGCCCGTGCTTGCTCGATGCGCGCCCGCAGGCGCTCGACCTCGCCTTGCACGAGGCTAGACTGCGCCAGCGGCAACGCTACGCGCTCACCGTCATCGAGCAGCAGCGCGACGCCGCGCGACACCTTGCTGCCCAGGTCAGGCTCGAGCACCTCGACCGAGACCACGCGGCCGAACGGCACGAAGCGACGGCGCCCGAGCCACAAGATCTCGACGCCGTCGACCCCCACGGTGATACGCGCCGACTGTGCCAGCAAGGCGAGCGGGCCGAGCGGGGCGAAGATCATGATTGCGCCTGCGATCAGGCTCAACATGCCCGGCGACGCGAGGCCACGATCGAAGCTTGCGCGGACGACGCCGAACGTGAGCAGCAGCACGGAAGGCAGCCATGCGGCCACCAAGCCGAGCGCGCGCGCCGCCAGGGGCATGGTCGCCACGCGCGACTGGCCGCTGAACGATACCGCGGTCTGGCTGGCGTCGAGGCCCAGCGCTGCGAGCAGCTCGAGCCCCCCCTCCTCGCTGTCGACCTCGAGCTCGATGGGGATGCGCGGGCCGAACAGGGTGACGCGTGCGCCAGTCTCACAAGTCGTCACAAAGCCCTGCTCGATCGCGCCGAGCGCGATCTCGCTGCCGTCTGGCAATGCAATGACACGCTCGCCGATGCGAAGCTCGCCCGCGGCCAGCCGCGGCCGCGGGTTGCGGCGTGCAACCTCGAACATCGCGACCCCCGCCAACAGCAGCGGATGCAACAGGAGCAGCAGCTGCCAGGAAGAGCCGAACAAGAGCGAGACCAAGAGCGGGATGTAGAGGAGCAACGGCGACGCCGCGATGGCTAGCAACAGCCGATTACGCAGAATGCGGCGGGCAGCGAAGGTGGAGCTCTTGGTCATCGCGCCGACTCGTGGCAGGTCAGACCCAGGCTATCACCTTCAAGGCAGCTCGATCTTGGTGCCCGCTTCGCACTTTGCCGAACCCGTCGAGTCAGTGCAACGCGAGAACGTGATGAAGCTGGTGGGCGCGAGGGCGGCGAAGGGAGTCATCTTCCTAGTGCACCGGGGCACGTGGCGCGGATCGTTGTGCGAGGGTGCGCTGGGGACCGAATGGGTATCTTGCCTGCAAGCATGACGCGACGAAGGCTTCTCGTGATCGCTGGGCTGCTCGTGCTGGCAGTGGCGGCGTCGCGCACCGGCGTGACCTCGTCGTTGCACGCGTGCCTCGCGCCCAGCCACGCACCGATCACCTCCATATCGTCCGGCGCCCTCTCCCGTGGTGTCGAACGCACCGCTCGGGGCACCCTAAAATCTAGGGTCCCCATTGCGGTGCGCCGAGCAGTCGGCGCGGCCGTAAGTCGTGCGATTTGCACCAGCGACTCGAGCAAAAACCTGCAAATCGAGCGTCTTGCAGCGGTTGTCCGCCGTGTACCCGCCCGCCGACGCTGCCAATGCGCATCGCGGGAGGGAGGGTAGAGTCTACCCCCGCCATTGCGGTGCGCGCAGGGCACGGCGGCGGTGGGCGAGAACGCCAATGGGATCAGCAACCGAGCAATTGCTTCGCATCGCTCAGCGCGACCAATGTCCGGGGCTTGTTCCGCCGGGTTGCACGACCGCACGCGACCAGGGTCACTGGCGCCCGAGTCGCTGGCGCTCACTTCAATGCGTGATCGTCAGGGCGTAGTCGCCGATGCCGACTTCAGCGTCGACCCACACGAAACGCGTTTCATTGGCGGTTACCGAGAAGCTTACCTGCGCCGTGTCGTTGTTGAACGGAGCGTCGCAGTCGACCTCGGTGCCGCCGTCGCCGCATTGGGTCTGGGCGTAGATCACGGGGCTGAAGGCGGCCGACTCCAGATCGATGGTGTAATCGCCGGCGTTCGAGAAACGTAGCTCGTAGACCGAATCGGCGCCGCTGCCGGCGCCATTACAGCCGTTGGCATTGCTATCGTTGCTCAGGCTCGCGAGGGTCCCTTCCAAAAAGAGCGGCGCGCTGCCCTCGACCGTGATCGGCACGGGGTCATCGCAGATGCCGCCTCGGGAGAGGTCGAGGTTCAGCTGGTAGGCCCCCGCCGCGCCATTGCCCCCGTCGACGAACACGAACATCGTGTCGCCCGGTTCCATCCACGAGCTCACGACCTCCCCGCCGTTCGCGCTGTTGTCGTGACACGCCAGCTGCGACTCTGCACTCTCGCAGCTGGTGCGGGTGTAGAGCACGGTGTCGTGATCCGTGCCGACGCTTTGGACCCAAGCCGTAACGTGGCCGACATCGGTCACAGTGACCTGGTAGATCGACTCGGGGCCAGTCGCCGAGCTCGCTGCGCAGCCATCCGCGTTGATGAGCGTGTGCTGGCTCGGTGCCCCGAGGGTGGTGCCGGAGAAGAGCTGCGGGCTCCCGATACCGAGCGTCACCAGCACCGGGATCTCGCACGAGCCGAGCTCGGTGCCGCAGGAGACGCTGCAGCCATCCCCGCTCGTCTGGTTACCGTCGTCGCATTGTTCGCCGGCTTCGATGATGCCGTTGCCGCACGAGATGCCGGTCACGGTCGAGCCCCCGTTACCGCCACCTCCGGGTGACGCGCCGCCAGCGCCCACGGCCTCTCCGCCGCCCAAAGCCTCCACGCCAGTGGGAATCTCGAGCGAGCTGCGCGCGCCACAGGCGACGAACAACAATAGAAGCGACCCCGCCTTCAGCGTGAGAGTGCCCCGGTTCACCGGACGCAGCATATCGCTTGGGCCTTTAGTTGAGCCGCAACATCCGCCCAACCAGCCGAAACAGCCCTCGCGATGCAGCGCTGATACGACTGCCGACGACCTCGATGTCGCCGTCTTCGCGGATGCGCATGGCGCCTTTGCCGGAGCGCAGTAGTAGCTCTTGCTCGGCTTCGATTTCGATCACCGAAGCGCGCAAGACGAGCTTCTCGGGCTGGCGCGAGCGCAGCACACCCACGACGGCGACTTCGCCTGCTTCGTCCGCTTCGACAAGCACTCGCTCGCCGGTCTCGAGGGCATCTGCGACAATCTGGGCGTCGACCTCCGAGTCGAGCGCGACCTCGCGGACCTCGTCTTCGCCGCGCAATGCCACCGTGGCTTGGCGACCGGTGAGGCCTATCAACCTCGCCGAGCGAACGCCGACGAACGGGCGCTCGGCGGCGGCGTCGCTCGACCGGGCTGAAACCGGCTCGGGCAGAAACGTCTCGAGACCCGCGCCTTCTTCGGCCGGCAAAAGCGCTTCATTCGGTTCCTGAGCCGCCTTGGCCTTCATGATCCTCCGGTGGAATTGGTCCAGCCTACCAGGCCAGGCGACCTCGCACACTCGACACGGCCCTGGCGCCGTGTCATGCGCCTGCGTCCCTTTTTCAACCCATGCAGAAAATCAACCAGTCGGCAGACAGTGCCCAATCGGCAGACGGTGCCAGATCGGCAGACAGTGCCAGATCGGCAGACAGTGCCAGATCGGCAGACAGTGCCAGATCGGCAGACAGTGCCAGATCGGCAGACAGTGCCAGATCGGCAGACAGTGCCAGCGGGCGCAAGCCGGCGACGGAAACCAGCGAGAGCGCGCCGCCAGTCCCCGCAGCCGCCGTTGTGGCACCCCCTGAAGGCCTCGACGCCGACGGCAGCAAGATCGTCGCGGAAGAAGAGACGATGCTCAAGCGCGTCAACGCGTACTTGAGCACCTACAGGCCTTCGCGGCCGCCGCCGATCCAGGATTACGAAGCCGACATGATCGAGCTGCGCGATCAAATCGCGGTCTCCCGGCTCGAAGACGTGCCCGCGCTGATGCAGCAAATGGAGCGCATCGCGGGCATCGCCGCGCGGCGCGCAGAGAACGTGGTCGAGCCGGTCGAGCCCAATTCGCCCTATTTCGGGCACGTCCGGCTGGCAGAAGACGGCAAGCCGGTGCGCGACGTGCTGATCGGCAAGACGACGCTGGTCGACGCCAAGGCCGGCGTCCGCATCGTCGACTGGCGCCACGCGCCCGTGAGCCAGATCTATTACAAGTACGAAGAAGGCGCGGATTACGAGGAGACGATCGGTGAGCGTGAAGTCACCGGCACCGTGCTCGCGCGGCGCACCGTCACCATCCAAAACGCATCGCTTCGCCGGGTAACAGCCCCGCAAGGCATGTTCGTGAATGGCAAAAACGGCTGGCGTGCCCTGTCGACAGCGTCGAGCGAGCTCGCCGGCGGCCAAGGCAAGGCCGTGCGCCCGAGTGACATGCGCGGCGTGCTCGGCATCGACGACACTGGCAGCGCGCGCGAAGACCGGCACTTGCCCGAGATCGCAGCTTTGCTCGATCCGCGCCAGTTCGAGCTGATCTCGAAGCCGGACACGGGGCTGGTCGTGATTCAAGGCGGCGCGGGTAGCGGCAAGACCACCATCGGTGTGCACCGCCTCGCCTACCTCGCATACCAAAACAAGCAGCGCTTCTCGCACGACAAAATGTTGGTCGTCGTCGGCAGCCCCGCGCTGCGCGCGTACATCAGCGAAATGTTGCCGGCGCTCGGCATCCACGGCCTGCCCATCGAGACCTACGGCGAGTGGGCAGAAGAGCAGCGCAAGAAGCACTTCCCTTGGCTCGACGTCGAATACGAAGACTCGACGCCCAGCGTCGTGACGCGGCTGAAGACGCACCCCGTGATGCTGCGTCTGCTCGAGAAGAAGGCGCTCGAGTTCCAGCAAGATCCGCGCACCCGTAAAGACTCGCACGGCATCCTGAACTTCTGGGCCGAGCTTCTCACCAACCTCGACGGCATGCTCGCGGCCTTCGCCGAGACGCCGGACAAAGACTTCCCCGAGGTCGACATCCGTCGTGCCTGGCGCTGGTGTGCAGACCGCTGCCCCGCCGTCGTCGATCTCGACCCGGGCGACCGCAGCGAGCGCAAGGCCGCGATGGATCGCGATGGCGAGCCGGACGGCGACAACGAGCAGAAGCGCGGCGCCGATGATCGCAACGTCGAAGAAGACGAACGCGCTCGCCTCGACACGGAAGACGACGCGATCCTCCTGCGCGCGTACCAGATCGTCAAGACCGAGCTCCGCAAAGGCGTGAAGGGCGCGCTCGTGTACGAACACTTGTTCGTCGACGAAGCCCAAGATCTGTCGCCCATCGATCTCGCGGTGCTCCTCCACTGCGTGCGAAAAATCTCGGAGAAGGGCAAAGAGGGCATCGTGCACCGCTCGGCGACGTTGGCCGGCGACACCGCGCAGCGCATCCACCTCGACTCGGGCTTCAACGACTGGCGCGCCGTGCTCGACGATCTCGGCATGTCACGCGTCGACATCGAGCCGCTGCGCATCGCGTATCGCTCGACCAAGCAGGTGCTCGAGATCGCTCGTCACGTGCTCGGCCCGCTCGCAGACCCGACGCCGCCGATCGCGAATCGCAGCGGTGCGCCTGTCGAGATGCACGAATTTCCTAGCCCAGGCGCAGCTGTCGGCTTCCTCGCCGACGCGCTGCGACCGTTGTTCATGCGCGAGCCGAACGCGACCTTGGCGATCCTCTCGCGCAACCCGGAGCAGGCAGACGCCTACTACAGCGCGTTGAAAATGGCGGACATCCCCCATCTGCGGCGCATTCGCTCGTTCGAGTTCACCTTCCGACCCGGCGTCGACGTCACCGACGTGCGCCAGGTGAAGGGCCTCGAGTACGACTACGTCGTGCTCATCGACGTGAACGCCAACGTCTACAAAGAGGACGACGAGTCGCGGCACTTGCTCCACATCGGCGCCACGCGCGCAGCCCACCAGCTGTGGCTGATCACGACAGATCAGCCGAGCCCGCTGTTGCCGCCGTCTTTGCGAGAGTGAGGCCCTGCGCCGAGAGCTGCGCCTGGCTCGCCGTCCGCGGCGAGCTCGTTCCACGACACGACCTTGTTGCGGCCCGAATGTTTGGCCGTGTAGAGGGCATGGTCTGCGCGCTGCAGCAAAAGCGCGACATCGAGCTTCGGGTCCTTCACCTCGCAGGCGATGACGCCGAAGCTCGCTGTCACCCGGACTATGTCGCCGTCGACGCCCGTGTGATCGATGGCTTCGACGGCTGCACGAAGCCGTTCAGCCAGGATCATCGAGCCTTTTTCGCCAGTGCTGGCCAGCACGACACAAATCTCTTCTCCGCCGTAGCGAGCGACGATGTCGGCGCGGCGCACGTGGCCTTTCAGCGCCGCGCTGATGTTCTTCAGCACCACGTCACCGATGACATGGCCGTGCGTGTCGTTGACCTTCTTGAAGTGATCGACATCGACCAAGATCACGCCCAGCGGCAGGCCGTAGCGCATGTGCCGCGACACCTCGGCATCGAGCACCCTGTCGAGGTGGCGCCGGTTGAACATGCCAGTGAGGCCGTCAGTGCACGACAGCTCGTACAGGCGTTCGTTCGCCGTCTTGAGGTCGTCCGACAGCACCCGCAGCCTGGAGTGGATGCGCACGCGCGCGAGCAGCTCGCCGCGATGAAACGGCTTCGTGATGTAGTCGGCAGCGCCCAGCTCCAGGAGCTCGACCTTGCGATCTTGATCACCGGCGCTGGTCAGCATCAAAACGGGGATTTCTTCGAAACCGGGGCGGGCTGCCTTCAGCCGCAAGAACTGGATGCCGTCGCAGCTCGGCATCACCAGATCGCACACCACGAGGTCGGGCTTGCCCTCGGCCATGGCCTTGAGAGCAGCGAAGCCGTCCTCACATTCGGCGACGACCTCGAACTCGGCGGAGCCGGCAAGCACCGTGACGACCTCTTTGCGGACGGCCGCACTGTCGTCGACGACCAGGACCCTCCCTTTACGCACGGGCGCATTCTACGATGCAAGTCGTGCAATCGCGTCACGAAACCCTGCGCTTCGGCTACGACCCGTTGATGATTTCTCTCCGCGGGGGTTTGCTGCGTCCTCACACGCGACTCGTACTCGCGGTTTTCACGCTGCTTACTCTCTCCGGTTGTCGCCCGGCGGAACCGCCCATCGACCCTGGTGCGCCAAGCCCACCTTCGGATGTGGTGATCGAGCCGCTCGAGCCGAGGCAGCCGTTGGTGATCGCGACGGCTACTTCACTGGAGCCGCTCCCGACCGCAGAAACGTCGTGCGAGCTGCGACTGCCAGCCCGGCTGCCCAGTGACTGCCGTGTGATCCCGGCTGTCGGCGTGTCTGCCACGGGAACCGAGGCACGCTCGTCAGCAGGCAACGCCTTCGACGGCAGCACGTGCACGACGTGGAATGCCGGTAACTTCGCGCCGCAATCCATCACCGTCGATCTGGGCACCCCAACCGATGTCGACGCCATCGTGCTGGTCCCGGAGATGACGCCCAACGGCCAGGTGAGGCAGCGCATCGAATTTTCGGATGACGGCAGGACCTTCGTTTCTGCGCACCGCATCGAGGCGCCGATGGCGTCTGGGGCGCCGGTCGAGCTGGTGATGCCAAAACGCGAGCGAACGCGCTTCGTCCGCGTCGTATCGGACGCGTCGCCGTCGTGGGTGGCGTGGCGCGAGATTGCCCTGGTTCGCTGTGGCAGGGTTCAACGGTAGCGAGCGCGCGCTGCGGGCGTATTTGTCAGCGCTACAAGCACATCGGGTGCTGCAGGCAGTCGCTGCACAGGCAGCCCTCGAAGAAAGGGTCGCACAAGCAGTCGTCCGAGCAGCGGCGAGCGCTGCACTGCGCATCCGCGGCACAACTGGGGCAGACGCAATCGCTGCCGTATTCGCAAACGTCCGAGCACCCCTCGCAAGTGCACGCCGACAGGTCGGCGGCAGCGCAGGACGCGAGCAGGTCGCAAGCGAGTCTGTCGCCGCAAGTGGGCGCTGAGCCACCTACGTCATCGTAAGAGGGCGACCCCCCGTACGAAGACGGGCTTCCGCCGTAGCCCATGCCTCCGTACTGACCGAAGCCTCCGTCAGCCGGAGCGTCGCCTCCAGCGCCGCCTCCGCCAGAAGTCACCTCACCGCAACCCGAGGCGCCCACGACCGTCAAGCTGAGGCCAAGCGCTATCGCACCGTGAGCTCGCGCGCCGGAGCTGGGCTGCAGAACCTCGGCGGCGCAATGCGGGCAGCGCCGCTCATAGCCCTCGAAGTGGCACGAACAGCTGGGACATGCGACGAGCTGAGACCCCACGCTTCGATTATCTGCGTGGGGACGAGCGGCGTCAACGAGGCTAGGTTGTTTGGAATGGAACGCCCCGCGCCTGTTCGGGAACGTACGCTTGCCGACGATGGCGTGGCCCGCCCCTTCTTCGTGGTTTGGGAGATCACGATGAAGTGCGATCAGCCGTGCCAGCACTGCGGCTCGCGGGCTGGTCAGGCCAGGAAGGACGAGCTGTCGACGGCCGAGTTGGTGGCGATCAGCGACGCGCTCGCCCGTCTCGGAACGCTCGAGGTCACGCTGATCGGTGGTGAAGCCTATCTCCGGGACGACTGCGCCCTGATCATCCAGTCGCTCGCGGAGCGAGGCATTCGCGTGGGCATACAGACAGGCGGCCGCGCTTTCACGCGCGAGCGGGCGGCGACTTTTCGCGCGGCGGGACTTGCCACGCTGGGGGTGTCTGTCGACGGCCTCGCAGGCGCTCACGACAAGCTGCGGGGCAACCTCGGCAGTCATGCGGCGGCGATGAGGGCGCTCGATAATGCCCGCGACGAGGGGCTCGTGATCACTGCCAATACCCAGATCAACAAATTGAACGTCCATCAGCTGGAGGCCATCGCCGCCGAGCTTCAGCGCCGCGGCGTGCAATCGTGGCAAGTGCAGCTCACCGGACCCATGGGGCGTGCAGCGGACAACCCGCAGTGGATCCTCGATCCATGGGAAGTGGTGCCGATGATCGACACGCTGGCCGCGATACAGCTGCGGGCTCAGAACGATTGGAACGGGAAAGGCATCCCATTCAATGTCTTCGCAAACAACAACGTGGGCTACTTCGGCCCACACGAGCAGGTCATTCGTTCACGACCTCTGGGCCGCGAAGCACATTGGGCAGGGTGCAATGCCGGCATCCACGTTCTCGGCATCGAGTCGGACGGAACGGTGAAGGCGTGTCCCACACTCCCGACGGAGCAGTATCGGGCGGGGAACGTGCGCACGATGGCGCTCGAAGAGCTCTGGGCGCACGCGGAGGTTCTGCGATTCGCGCGCGATCGCACACGCGACGAGCTGTGGGGCTTTTGCAAGAGCTGCTACTACGCCGACCGCTGCCGCGGCGGGTGCTCCTGGACCGCTCACACCACGCTCGGCCGCAGGGGGAACTTTCCTTTCTGTTACCATCGAGTCACCCAGCTTCGGAAAAAGGGCATTCGCGAAAGACTCGTGCCGGTAGAGCGCGCGCCTCAGCTCCCCTACGACTTCGGCCGCTTCGAGCTGGTCGAAGAGCCCTGGCCCGAGGCTGATTCTCCGGCGAAGAGTTGAGGGCGGCGGCAAAACGCTCGCTTCGAGCCCACATTTCATGACCGTTGCTGATCCGGGGCAGCGTTCGTGGCATGAAGGCGGCGATGAGTGAGGAAGACCCGAAGGCTCCGAGCGGAGCGGTTCCCCCGATCAAGCGACGGGTGGTCCGCAGCGCGCAGACAGCCCCGGATGGGGCGGCGGTTGCCGGCACCGAGCCTTCAGGCACCGCTGTCGAGTCTGCTCCGAAACCGAGCGAAGTAGCTGCTCCTCCCCCGAAAGCACCGCTGCCTGCACCCGCGCCACTGCCGGCCGTGCGCGTCGAGTCGCGCCCGGATGGCCGTCGCTTCGTGGATGCGCGGGCGCCGCGTGGCGGCTCGCGCCCGATGGAGCCACGCCAGCCTGATCGCGCACGGCAACACGACGAGGCAACCCGCGCCGCAGAGCTGAGCATGCCGCGGCGCCCCGAGCGCACACGGGACCCGAGCTTCAACCGCGACACTCGGCCTGAAGGCTTTCGTCGCCCCGCGACGAGCGGTCGTTCGCCCACCCAGCAAGGAATTGCCGAGCCTCGCTTGACGAGCGACATGAACGGGGAGCGAACCTCAGCACAGAGCGACGAACAACGAGAGCCGCAGAAGCAACCGGAGCGCACCCGCAGAACCGAAGCAAGACCGGCCGCCGCTCGCGCTCCGGAGCGGCTTGCTGCGCAGGAAGCGCCGCCCCCCGCCCCGCCTAAAGAGCCGGACGCCAACGCAGAGATCGCGCTTGCTGGCGTTGCGCCAGTGAAGCTCAAGCAGGCCGTGGTGGCGAAGAAAGACAAGCCCAAGACCGGCAAAGAGGCGCTGGCGCAACGGGCGCGCGACCCGAAACACGGTCGACGTAAAGGCGGCGGCCCCACCTCGAGCGCAGCGGCTCGCAGCGAGCAACAGTCGGCGAAGGGCGCAGCGCGCGACGCAGGGGACGAAAGCCCCGACAGCGCAAGCGACGTCGACGCCGACGCCGAGCTCGAGATTCCGAAGCGCCCCAGCCTGTGGCAACGAGTCGTCTCCATCTTCAAGCGGAGCAAGTGAACAGGCTCGGCCGTGAATGAACTGGGCCGCGTCACCGATCCGCGCGCGCTCGACGCTGCAACGGGCCCGTGTGGACGCGTACGGGTCGTCATTCCGGAAGATTGGGCGCGCACCGGCGCTGCGATCGAGGTTGTCTTGCCGGCGCGGGTCGAGTGCGGCGTCTGCCGAGGCGGCGGTTGTGATCGCTGCGGGCGAAGCGGCGCCCATCGCCTGCCCGCCGAAGAGTCCGAGCGAACCCTCGAGCTCTCGCTGCCGCCGCTCGAGAACGATGCCGTGCTGCTGCGTGTGCCGAATCCGTTCGGCGCCGACTCGGATCTCCAGCTCTTGACCGTCGAGGTCGCCACCGGCGACGCGGCCTCCAGCTGCTGTCGTCTGCTGACTACCAGCGCGCCGCTGACCCAAGAGAGAACAGCGTCTTCCGCAACGCCCACCATCGCCAGCTGGGTTTGGCTGCTCGTGCTGGTGTCGATTCTGGTGGTTGCGGCCCTATCGTTCATGGCTCGCTGATGAATGCCAAGACGCGCAAGCAGCAGCTCGTCGAAGAGCTTGCCGGCAAGCTGAGAGGCGAGCTGGAGACTATGGAGCGCGCGCAACGAACCACCATCGAGGGCGTCACCTCGGAAGAGGCAAAACCGGAGAACGACAAGGACACGCGCGCCCTCGAACAGAGCTACTTGGCGCGTGGCCAGGCGAGACGCGTGGAAGATCTGCGCGACGGTCTGGCGCGCGTCTCCGTCATGCCGGTCCGCGCATTTGCCGCGGGCGCGTCGATCGCGCTCGGGGCGCTCGTCACAATCGAAGAACACGACGGCGACAGCACCATGTTCATCGCGCCGCACGGCGGTGGGCTCCGCCTCTCGACCGGCGAGCAAGTCGTGACACCGGCTTCGCCGCTCGGCAAATCGTTGATCGGCAAGACAGCCGGCGACGAGTGTGAGCTGGTCTTGGCGGGTCGCACACGCGCGTTTTCGATCCGGGAGGTCGAGTGACCGCGGCTCGCCCGCTCGGCGACCCGCCAATGACTGCAGCCGCTAGCTGGCAGCCGCGCGAGACTTGTTTTCGCTGCTTCAGGCCCGCGAGCGTGTGCTTCTGCAAAGAGGTGCCGATCTTGCCGACGCGCACGAAGGTGCTGATTTTGCAGCACCCACGCGAAGAGTTCATGCCCATCGGCACGGCTCGGATGGCCTCTTTGTGCCTTCCCCAATCGAGCCTGCTCGTGGGTACGAGCTTCGACCGACATCCGGAGGTCGAGGCCGCGCTCTCAGACCCGACGCGGCAAGCCGTGTTGTTGTGGCCCGGTGGCGACGCCCGCGATCTGGCGCTCGAGCCTCCCCAAGGCCCGACTACGCTCATCGTCGTCGATGGCACCTGGGCGCTGGCGAAGAAGCTGGTTCGAGTGAACCCGCGCATCGCGAGCCTGCCGCGCTACTCGCTCACGCCGCCGCGACCGAGCGAATATCGCATCCGCTCGGAGCCGAAAGACACCTGCGTGTCGACGATCGAAGCGGTGATGTTCGCGCTGGGTTTGCTCGAAGGCGACCCCGAACGTTTCGCGAGCATGATGAACCCGTTTCGCGAAATGGTAGATGCGCAGATCGAGCACGCGGCACGGCTGCAGGGCGGCCGAGCGCGCTTCTACACGGGCCCTGCGCGACCCCGTTTGCTGCCGCCGGTGTTGCGTGATGCGAGCCGGCTCGTGATCTTGCAAGGTGAAGCCAACGCGTTTGCGCGTCGGCCCCCCTCCGGCTACCAAGACGAGCTCGTCCAATTGCTCGCCGTGAGGCTTACCACTGGCGAACGATTCGAAGGCTTTGCGCGGCCCGAGGCGCCGGTGGCACCGTCACTCGAATATCACTCCGAGCTGGACCCTGAGTCGATCGGGCTGGCGCAGAGCCGCGCTGAGCTGCTCGGTAAGTGGCGCGCCTTCATCCGCGAAGACGACATCGTCGTTGGTTGGGGGCGCTACGCGGCGGATCTTCTCTCCAGACACGGCGGCTACTTGCCGGAAACCTTCGTCGACTTGCGCACCACTGCAGCTCGATTTCTCAAAACGAAGCCCGGCGCGATCGAGTCGTTCGCCGAAAACATCGGCGCCACACCCAAGTCGTTGGGCACCGCTCGCGGCGGCCGACGCTTGGCGCTCACTGTCGCCGCCGCCGAGCATTTGTTGCGCGCGCACGCGGCCGCGCTGGTGAACGCCTCGGGGGTCTGAGTCGCACAGCGTCTGAGTCGCAGAGCGCGCTCAGTGGCCCAGCGCGGCCTCTGCGGGAAGGCCGCATGAGCCACGGAGCCGCTCTTCTGTCTGGCTGCGGCACCATGGTCGTCGACGACATCACCGTGATGAAGGACGACTATGATCACTCCCGCGATCAGATCCTCAGCCAGGCCGCGAGCGAGCTCGTCTGCGCACGCGAACAGCTGACCACCAAGGTGCTCGCGGTGACGGTGCACGCCACCGTCAAGCGCCTGGCCGTCAAAGGCTGCGGCAAGGACGTGGTGTACGCGCGCAAAGACGAGAGCTTGCGATCGAGACCTCGCCCCCGCCGCCAGAGCGTTGGAAGCGCTTCACCAGCGCCAGCCACCTGGCGGGCTGTGAAGAGCGCCTTGTTTGGCAGAGGCGGCAGCAGAGCCACGATCTGGTTGCTCCCACCTTGGGAGCGTGCTAGCGTCTCCCGGTGTGCGGATCTTCAGCCGAGCCACATTGGTCGACTTCTGGCTGAAGCATCCGGATGCCGAGCTTCCGCTTCGCCTCTGGTTCTCCCTCGTCGAGCACGCTTCGTGGGCGGGGCCCGCCGAGGTGAAAGCCCGCTTTGGCACCGCAGATTTCATTGCTGGGAACCGCGTCGTTTTCAACATCAAGGGTAACTCGTACCGTCTGGTCGTGCAGGTGAAGTACGGCCCCCTTTTTCTGGTCTACATCCGCTTCGTGGGAACCCACGCCGAGTACGACCGAATCGACGCCTCCACCCTATGAGGATTCATGATCACTCCCATCACTGACTCGAAGTCACACGCGAGAGCTCTGGCACGCATTCAGTCGCTATGGGATGCGACACCAGGCTCCGAGGACGAACGCGAGCTCGATGCTCTCGCCACCCTGGTGGACACCTACGAGAAGAGGACCTTTCCGATCCTGCCACCCGATCCAGTGGCTGCCATTCTTGCCAGATCCGAGCAGCTTTCCTGGACGCGACGCGAGCTCGAGCCTCTCATCGGAAGCAGGGCGCGTGTGTCGGAGGTGCTCGCGCGCAAACGGGCACTCACGCTTCCCATGATCCGTCGGATCCACATTGCAATGGGGATTCCCGCCGAGATCCTGATCGCCGACCCAAGCAAGCAGATCAAGAAGGCCCCTCGCCCAAAGGCGGCGGCGCCCCCGCGGCGTCACGCGGAACGACGCTCTGCTTGAGCTATTGGGCCCTGCCCGCCTCCGCCCGTCGAGAAGTCATCCACGAAGCAAGCCTGCACCATCTCCCTAGACCGGCTCATCCTGCCGAACTCGCTCATTTGGTTCGACGACGTAGGTGCCTACTTCAGGAGCTCCTCGACTATCTGACGCAGCTCAGCGGGGGGGGTTGAAATGCTTCGTGAATGCAAGGTTCGGCACCGACTCCAGAAACGCAGTGGCGTGGGGTGAGAAAGCACCACCGGTCAAAAAGACGAACCGCGCCGCCATAGAGGGGAGCGATGGCGTTGATTGCCTCGAACACGTCGATGCCGGTCACGTTCGGCATCATGAGGTCGCAGATTACGAGATCGAAGCGCTCACCAGCCGCGAGTCGAGCGATGGCGGCGTTGCCGTCTGTCTCCGTCACGACGTGGTGATCGCAAAGGGTGGCCCGCCACTTCAGCGATGAGAGCGCGCCTCTCGCGTAGCGCCTCGGCGGTGACGCGTCCGATCACGGGGCTGGCGGGCTCGCTCCGGGATGGGGCCAACTCAGCCTGCTGGTCATGCGGCATGCGTCCACCGCCCGAGCGTCATTGCCGTCGGCGAAACCCCTGGCGCCCAGGTCAATGTCGTCGTCGCCATGAATCCTCCTCACGGATGTCAGGGCCACTCAATGCGTCCAAAAAATCTCTCTCGAGCGCACCGCTACGACGTCAGCCACGCGGGCGGCTGATGCCGAACAGCGCTTTGGCGCGCTTCCAATCGACGCCGAGCGCGCCGCGCCAGCCACCGAATGGCAAGATGACGTCGGAACGGGGGCCGCTGCGGACGCGCTTGCTCGCGTCCCACAGCTCGGTCCGCGTCACCAAGCGATCCCACGAGGGGGCGATGAGCTCGTTCGGTAGCACGCCCACGTCGGCCAATGCTTCGAGGATGCCATAGCGCTGGTACTTGTCGCTCGCCGGGATCACCTTTCCAGCGGCGAGGAGCTTCTCGAGCTGGCCCGGCGTGCAATCGACGGGCGCGCGTGCGGCGGTCGCGAGGACCTCCTTCAGCACGGCGCGATCAGTCTTCGTCGGCGCCGGTCGCGGGTTGCGCGCGAAGTCCTCGAGGTCCGCGATGTAGCCGTCGTGGCCTTCGTTCCACACGTGGCCGAGGTGCGAGCGCAGCGCTTGCTCGCTGAAGTCGACCGCCGCTTTGACCTCGAAGCCGCAGATCCGGCAATGCGAGTAGCCTGGCGTTGGGTCGGCCCGGTGCGGTTTCAGATGCCGCGCGTGCGCGTAGCTGATCAGTGGCTGGCGGCCGCGCACCCAGCTGCCGCCGACACCGGCGATGAACGCGCTGGTGACGTCGTCTGGCTCCAGCGTGGCCGCGGCGTTCAACAAGCGGGTGACGGCAGCGTCATGCGTCAGCGTCGCCATTGCGCGGACCGGGAAGCCCTCGGCCTTGCAGGCGGCCTTTTCGCGCGGTGTCAGCGGCGCTCTACCAATCACCAACCCCCGGAGCCCGGCTCACCCTTGAATGGGCCGACCAGCTCCGACGTGATCCACCCGCCGTAGAAGCCGCCAGGTTGCGACAGCACGCGCTCGCCTGCGACGGTGGCGTCGACCTCCGACGCATAGAAGGCGAGATGCCCAGCGATCGACGTGGCGTCATCGAACGGCTCTTCGTACGACCAAGCCGGGCGCGCAATGCGGCGCTCGCCGACCACGATGTCGAAGTAGCTGGCCTCGCCCTTCCATTCGCAGCGCGACCCGCCGCCAGCCGCCACCAGATACGACATCTGCACGTCGCGGCGCGGCAGGTAGAACGTCGGCGGATGCGACGTCTCGAGCACACGCACCGCCGCCTGCGTCCGCGCGATCTCCACGCCGAAAGCACACACGACGACCTCGCGCTGGTCGGACACCAGGCGCGGCGGCCGCGGGTAGTCCCACACCGACTCTTGGCCAGCCAATGGCTCGATCGCGAATGGCGGGCGCTTCTGGCCGCGGTGCAGCCAGCCCTGGCGTCCGAGCTCGGCCCAAGTCGGAAGCGGGCAGTTCATCTTCGCTTCGTAGCATCTTTCCAATGTTGCAGCCCGGTGGCGCGGCGATTGGCGCGCACATGAGGGGCGACCGCATATCGCGAGATGGCGCTCGCCACAGAAGACCAATAGTCGATGGTCGCCCAATGCACGCGAAGTGATATCATCAGCGGGTTTGCCAACATGCTCGGCCAAGCAGCTGGGGGGCGTGGTCTCCAGAAATGCCTTTTCGCGCTGGTCAGCACGACGTCGCCACGCAGCGCAGCGGAAGCGATGACGATCGCATCGTTGGCGTCGCGCCCTCACCTTTCGAGAATGTCGTCGCGAACGTCCGTCCTTCCGCGCCACCACTCCACGACGCCGGGCGTTCAGAAATTGCTCGATCACACGGCGTTTCTCGTGCTCGAGCGAGATGAGCGCGCCCGTATCGAAGGTGATCACGCGGCCGCCGGCGCAGATCGCCACATTTCAGACGGCGGCTGCTATCATCTGCGGCCGTTTATGGCCGGCGTCGTCCTCGAGTGGTTGAACCTCGTCTTTCGCATCGCGCACATCGTCGCGGCCATCATGTGGATCGGCGATTCGTTCTTGTTCATGTGGCTCGACTCCAGCCTGTCGAAGCCGAAGAAAGAACGCGAAGGTGACGTCGTCGGTGAGCTGTGGATGGCCCACTCCGGCGGCTTCTACGAGGTCGTCAAGCGCAAGAGTCTGACCGAGCTGCCCGAGCGGCTGTTCTGGTTCAAGTGGGAGAGCTACACGACCTGGGTCACCGGCTTCTTGCTGCTGATGATCGTGTACTGGCATGGCGGTCGCGCCATGATGCTGGAGGCGACCTCGCAGATGACGCAAGGCCAGGCCATCGGCCTGAGCTTCGGCCTGTTGGTCGCCGGCGTCGTCATCTACGACCTCTTGTGCCGCACGCCGATCATCAAAGACAACAAGCTGTTCGGCGTCGTCGGGCTCATTTTGATGACGGCCCTCGCGCATTGGCTCACCACGGTGTTGACCCCGCGCGCCGCCTTCTTGCAGACGGGCGCGATGCTCGGCACCATCATGGCGAGCAACGTCTTCTTTCGCATCATTCCGGCGCAGAAGCACATGCTCGCCGCCACCAAAGAAGGCAAGCCGGTCGACACCAGCTATGGCGTTCGCGCCAAGCAGCGCTCGACGCACAACCATTACCTCACCTTTCCCGTGCTGTTCACGATGCTCGCGAACCACTTCCCGAGCCTGTACTCGCACAAGCTCTCCTGGGCGATCCTCGCGCTGATTTTCGTCGCCGCTGCCGGCACGAAATTCATCATGAACTTTCGCACCAAGACCCATCCTGTCGCGCTCATCGGCACGCTTGCGTCGCTCGGTGCAGTCGCGTTTCTGACGCTGCCACCCGGTGACTCGGACGCGGTGAAGGCGCTGGCCTCCCATGCCAAGGTCGACATCACCGCGGCGCGAGAGATCATCCAGACCCGCTGCATCAGCTGCCATTCTTCCAAGCCGACCGACAAGCTGTGGACTGCGGCACCAGTCGGGGTCGTTCTCGACACGCCAGAGCAAATGCAAGCCTACGCACCGCGCATCTTGTTCCGGGCGTACGACACCAAGTCGATGCCCCTCGGCAATCAAACGGGCATGACAGACGAAGAGCGCCTCGTCCTCGGCGCGTGGGCCTACCAAGCGCGAGGCCATTGATGAGCCAGCTGGTCATCCGCGGCCGTCGTGTGCTCACTCCGAGCGGCCTCGGCGAGGCTGCGCTGCATATCGACGACGGGCGCATCAGCGACGTCACTGCCTTCGACGTGATCGGGACGCCGAGCCGCTTGGTCGAGGCCGGCGACTTGCTCGTCACGCCTGGCATCGTCGATTCACACGTTCACATCAACGAGCCTGGGCGCACTGAATGGGAGGGCTTCGCCACCGCGACAGAGGCCGCAGCAGCAGGTGGCATCACCACTGTCGTCGATATGCCGCTCAATTGTATTCCCGCGACGACCTCCAGAAGAGCCGCCGAAGTCAAGCTGGAGACACTGCGCGATCAGACGCATGTCGACGTCGCGTTCTGGGGCGGGGTGGTGCCAGGCAACGTGAGCGATCTCGCAGCGCTGGCGGCCTTCGGCGTACCGGGGTGCAAGTGCTTTCTGTGTCCATCCGGCGTCGATGAGTTCCCGCATGTGGGCCGCGCTGATCTCGAGCTGGCGCTGCCGGTGCTGCGCGACTTGGGATTGACGCTATTGGTCCACGCAGAGGCGCCAGGCCCGCTCGAGGCGGCGGAGCAGACCATCGCCAGCACCGGGGCAGACCCCAGACGTTATGCCACCTACCTGCGCTCCAGGCCCAATGCGGCCGAAGACGAAGCCGTGGCAATGGTGATCGAGCTCGCTGAAAAGCACCGCGCCCCTGCCCACATCGTCCATCTCTCCAGCGCGTCGGCGCTGCCCTCGATTCGCGCGGCTCAGGCGCGCGGCGTGCCGATCACGGCAGAGACCTGCCTTCACTATCTGGCGTTCAGCGCCGAAGACATTCCGGATGGCGACACGTTCTACAAGTGTGCGCCTCCCATTCGCGAAGCAGCGAACCGCGATGCGCTGTGGCAAGGCTTGGGCTCGGGCATCTCGCAGGTGGTGTCGGACCACTCGCCGTGTACGCCAGCGCTCAAGCGAAGCGACACTGGCGATTTCATGAGCGCGTGGGGCGGCATCGCAGGCCTCCAGCTGGGCCTCTCCGTGCTCTGGACAGAGGCGCACAAGCGAGGCTTCGGGCTGGCTCAAATGTACGAGTGGAACGCAGCGGCGCCCGCCAAGCTCGCGGGCCTCGCCCACCGCAAAGGCCAGCTCGCCAAAGGCTACGACGCGGACATCGTGGTCTGGGACGACCGCGCGAGCTTCGTCGTCGCGCCTGACGGCATTCGCCACCGTCACAAGGCTACGCCATACGCTGGCCGCACCCTCTTCGGCGTGGTCGAAGAGACGTGGGTCGGCGGCAAACGAGCCTTCTCGCGTGAGCATGGCCTCGCCTCACGGCCGGTCGGCTCGTTCGTTTCAGCGTCGCGCTGACGTAGCTTTCGTTCATTTGGATCCACGAAGTGTCACACAACCAACCCATCCCCGAGCCCTTCGCGCACCTGACAGATCTCTCGAGTGATCTGACAGGCACCTTCGTCCATTACGCGACCGACGACTACTTCGCGGAGAAAGAGAACCTGCTCAAGACGAACGCGCCCGAGTGGCGCGAAGGTGCCTACACCGATCGCGGCAAATGGATGGACGGGTGGGAGTCGCAGCGCAAGCGCGGCCCGGGCCACGACCATTGCATCATTCGGCTGGGCAGCCCTGGCTCGATCGAAGGCATCTTGTGCGACACCACCCATTTCAAGGGCAACGCCCCGCAAGAGGTCTCGCTCGAGATCGCCGAGCTACCCGACACCAAGGCCGACTTCAGCGACGTAGACTGGCGTGAAGTCATCGCGCGATCAGCCGTGAAGGCCGACTTTGCCAACATCTTGCAGCTGGTCACGCCGAGCCCGCGCGCCACCCACGTGAGGCTCCACATCTACCCCGACGGTGGTGTCGGCCGACTGCGCGTGTACGGGCAAGTGATGCCTGCGCCACGCCTGTATTGGCAACCTGGCTCCATCGATCTCGCCGCGATCGGCAATGGGGGGACCATCGCAGCCGTCAGCGATCAATTTTTTGGGCCGCCGTCGAATCTGCTGCTGCCCGGCCGCGGCGTGAACATGGGCGACGGCTGGGAGACGAAACGTCGTCGCACGCCGGGCTCCGATTGGTGCGTGATCAAGCTCTGCCGCCGCAGCATCGTCGAGCGTGTCGAGCTCGATACGCACTTCTTCAAGGGCAATGCCCCACAAGCGACACTCATCGAGTGCCTCGACACCGAGACGCTGAGCCGAGCGGAGGCGCACGCGCCCGACGGCTGGCAGGTCTTTCTCGAAAAGACACCGCTCGTACAGCACCGCTGCCACCAACTCGAGCCCGCGCGCCGCATTCCAGTGACCCACTTGCGGGTGCACATTTTTCCCCACGGGGGCGTCAACCGCATGCGTGTGTTCGGGCGCACGCTAGACACCCCTGCCGAGCGGTCGGCGCTGCGTGCGCTCGATGCGACCGGCGACGCGGCGCGTGAGCTGTTCAAGTCTTTTTGTGGCGCAAAAGCGTTCGTCGATCGCCTGCTCGCCCAGCGCCCATTCGGGTCGGTTCGCGAGCTGTTCGAGCGCGCGGACGAGAGTTTTTGGGCGTGTGGCACGGACGATCTCTTGGAGGCGTTCGCCGCTCACCCACGTATCGGCGACAAGGCTGCGGCCGCCACGCAAACGGTACAGTCGGCGGCCTGGTCCAAGGGTGAGCAGGCGCAGATCGAGCGCGACGCTGAGGCGACACTCACTCGCCTGAAGACGGTAAACGACCAATACGTACAAAAATTCGGCTTCATCTTCATCGTCTTCGCGAGCGGCCGTTCAGCGGCAGAGATGCTGGAGATCGCCGAGAACAGGGTCGACAACGACAAGCCGACCGAAATCGACAACGCCGCCAGAGAGCAGCTACGCATCACGCGTCTACGCATCGAGAAGTGGCTCGCCTCGCAGATGGGATGACGATGGGAATCAGCACACACATCTTGGATACGACCCGCGGCCGACCGGCCCAAGGCGTTCGTGTTTCGCTCACCCGGCTCTCCGGTGACAGCTTCGTCGACGTGGCGTCGGGCGAGACCGACGGCGACGGCCGCCTGCGCACGCTGGTGCCCGACGGCACGTCACCCGAGCCAGGCACCTATCGTCTCCAATTCGACGTCGGCGCCTACTTCACGGCCGCGGGAATCGAGGCCTTTTACCCATCGGTGGAGATCACCTTCGTGGTGAGGTCCGCGAACGAGCACTACCACGTGCCGCTCTTGCTCAATCCGTTCGGCTATTCGACCTATCGGGGCTCCTGATGAAGGCGCTCATCGCCGAGCCGCTCAGCGTCGAAGGCTTCTTGCCATTCGGAGACGTCGTCTCGGCAGGCCTTTCACAAGGCAAAGACGCAAACCAAGGCAGCGCCGTCCGCTTCGACTGGACCTCGGCGCTGGAGAGCTCGCGCCCGCACGCAAAGGCGAACCTCGTCGCCCTGCGCTGCCAACCGAAGCAGATCCCCTTCGAGGTGAAGCTACTCGAACGACACCCCTGCTCCACGCAGGCGTTCTTGCCGATGTTGTGCAGCACCTATCTGGTCGTGGTCTCGCTCGCGCTGGAAGACGGCTCGCCCAACCTGGCGAGTCTGCGCGCCTTCGTGTGCAGCCCCGGGCAAGGCATCAACTACAGACGCAATGTCTGGCATCACCCGATCGTCGCCTTGAATGCGCCCGCTGACTTCGCGATGCTCGTCTGGGAAGACGGCACCGCTGACGATCTGGTCGAGCATTGGCTGCCGTCGCCGATCACGGTGCTCTCCGGTTCTTGATGATCAAGCAGGCGCTCGCGGTCAAAGGCTTCGCGCTGCGCCTGGCCTATTTCGCGGTCGCGCCGTTCTTGTTGGTGTTCGTAGCGGTGAAGCTGCCGGTGATGGGCGCCATCGTCAATCTCGTCATCTTTCTGGTCTTGCTGTTCGCGCGCGGGCTGTTGCCGGGCGTCGGCACGGCGCGCCTCTTTCGTCGCATCGTGCGGCTGGAGAACTACTACCGCGAGCGCCCGCCGAAGCCGTTTCTCTATTACGTTTTCTTTCCGCTGTTCGCGCCGTACTGGCTCTTCTATCGGCCCGCCCGCAGGGAGATCTTTCTCTACCGAAAGCTCAGCGGCGCCACGCTCTTCGTCGTGTGTTCGCTGAAGCTGGTCGACTACTTTCGCAATTGGTCGCCGGTCATTCCATTCGACAAGTTTCTGTCGGTCTCGGTCGCGGCGATCATCCTGGAAGTGATCATCTTTCTCGTGATCATCATTCCAGTCGGCACCACGGTGGTGACGTACAAGCTCGCTTTTGCCAAGCGGCGACTGATTGCGTTGGGCGTCGCAGCCACGCTCAGCTTGGCGCTCGGCTTCGTCGCTCTCTACGGCGCGAAAAGGCCGCAGGTGCGCACCGACATCTTGGCACGCATGTGGCTGCGCGCCGACTTGCAGCCCGAGCCGGCCACCGCAGCGATGGAGCGCGCGCTCGTGCGAGGCCTCGAGAAGCTACCGGCCAACCCGAACGAGATGGAGTTGTCGCGCAATCGAACCCGCAAGGCAGTCGCCGACGCCCCGGAGGTCGAGGCGCGCGCCGAGCTTTTGACCTTCTTCAAGCCGGATGAGGCGGCAGCCTTCTTCTTGTTGGTGGCAGCGACGAAGACAAACGAACGCGCGCTCGTTTTGGTCGCCCTCTCCGACAAGAAATCGCACCCCAGCGTCTGGCGCGCTTGCGTGGTCGATGCCGCTGGGCTGCCGACGCGCTACACCAGCGAGCGAGACGATTTCGACAGCGGCGTGATTCCCTGATTGGCTGCCACTCCATGGATGAAAAGCCCGTCGTCGATTGGAAACGGTCCGCGACCGACCTGGCAAAGGCGCTGGCAAAGGGTGGGGCCTCTGCGCTGGCCCGCGGAGTCCTGATCATCAGCGTGTTCACAATCGTGAACCTCGCGTTTTCGGTCGTCTTCTTCTTCCTGGCGGGCCTCGCCGGTGGCGGTCACGGCAGCCTGCTGGCGTTCCCGCTGGCGCTGGTGCCCTTCGCGCCGTTCGCCGTGATGGCCGCAGTGTTGGCCCAGAAGCAGGGCGTGATGCGGCTGGTCGCAGGCGCGGTCGAGTCGCAAGGCCCGACGATCGCGACGCTGGGCTCGCACTACCTCGGCAGCTTCTTGAAGGAGCGCTATGGCGATCTGAAGAGCAGCAAAGTGGGCACTGGCTTCGACGCGGGTTGGCAGCGGTACCTGAAGTCTCGGACAGAGGCGTCGTGGCCGGTGCGTGTCGTGATTGGCCAGGTCACGTCTCGTGTGCCGCTGGGCGAGGTGATCGACGAGCTCGCCGAAAAAAGTATCCCGACCGAGCAAGTACCGCGCGAAGTGATGATCCGGGTAATTCAGCGAGTCTCGGAGGAGCGCCTCAGGCCCTCTTGGGTGCCAGTGCTGATCTTGTTTGCAGTGAATTTCGTGTGGTTTCCGGTGATAACGATGTTGGTTGGGCGCTAGCGACGGGAGAGAGCCGTGTAGCATGCCGCGACATGGCCTCCCCCCAGTTCCCCGAGCCGCCCGCAGCCGTCTCTCCCACGCCGCTCGCCGAGATCGACCGCCTCGTCGATCGCCTCGCGACGCGCAAAGACGCTTGGCTGAAGGTCGGCGTCGGCGAGCGCATCCGCCTCTTGGAGCGCTGCATCGAGAACACGTTGCGCGGGGGCGGCGCCTGGGTCGCGGACGCATGCCGCGCGAAGGGCATTGCCGACAGCTCAGCCCAGACGGGTGAAGAGTGGCTGGGCGGGCCAGTCACCACGCTGCGCAACATGCGGCTCTTCATCGAGGCGCTGCGGCACGGCGGCGTGAGACCCGTGCCTTCGACGCGCACCGCGCCGAACGGGCAGACCATTGCCACTGTGTTTCCTGCGTCGACACTCGACAAGCTGATGATGGGTGGCGTGACCGCCGAAGTGTGGATCGAGCCGGGCAAAGAGGCGTCGCAAGGCCGCATCTACCGCGACAAGATTGCGGGCAAAGAGGGGGTCGGCAAGGTCGCGCTGGTGCTCGGCGCCGGCAACGTCGCGTCGATCGGCCCGATGGACGCGCTCTACAAGCTGTTCGTCGATGACGAGGTAGTCATCCTCAAGACCAACCCGGTCAACGCATATCTGGGCCCCCACATCGAAGAGGCGATGCGTCCGCTGCTCGACGAGGGCTACTTCGCCGTCGTGCACGGCGGGGCGGAGGTCGGCGCGCACATCGTCGCGCACCCGAAGGTCGACACGATTCACATGACCGGCTCGGACCGCACCCACGACGCCATCGTGTGGGGCAGAAGCCCCGAAGAGCAGAAGCGTCGCAAGGCCGCGGGCGACCCGCTGATCAAGAAGCCAATCTCCAGCGAGCTCGGCGCTGTCACGCCGGTCTTGGTGGTGCCTGGCCCTTGGACCGAAGCCGACCTGGACTTTCAGGCGCGCAACGTCGCGTCGATGGTCGCCAACAACGGCAGCTTCAACTGCAACGCCGCCAAGGCCCTGGTCGTGGCCAGCGGCTGGGAGCACAAGCAGCGCTTCTTCGACAAGGTCAGCGAGGCGCTCGGCCGCATGCCGCCTCGCAAAGCGTATTACCCCGGCGCGCAAGATCGCTACCGCGCCTTTCTCGACCATTACCCGGCAGCGAAGAAGCTCGGTGAAGCGAGCAACGACGTCGTGCCCTGGACGATCATCCCCAACGTGCCGCCGAAGACCGGCGAATACGCGCTGACGAACGAAGCCTTTTGCGGCGTGTTGGCCCTGGTCGAGCTCGACGCGAGCGACGCGCCGTCATTCCTGAAGGCGGCCGTCCCGTTCGCGAACGACACGATGTGGGGCACGCTGAGCGCCATGGTGCTGTGCGACCCGATCACCGAACGCGACAACAAGGCGCTCTTCGAGCAAGCGCTCGCCGAGCTGCGTTACGGCGGCATCGCCGTCAACGCGTTCGCCGGCGTCGTCTACGCGTTGGTGGTGACCAGTTGGGGCGCCTTCCCGGGCCACCCGCTGGAGGACATTCAGAGCGGCCGCGGCGTGGTGCACAACGCCTTCATGTTCGACCACCCGCAGAAGTCGATCGTGCGCGCGCCATTCCGCATGAAGCCGACTCCACTCTGGTTCGCCGATCACAAGACGCAGGGCTCGACGGCCAAGGCGCTCTCCGAGATGGAGGCGTACCCTAGCCTGCTCAAATTGCCGAAGCTGATTGCAAACGCCGTACGGGGGTAAGTGTCATGGCCGCTCGCAAAGCTGCGCTACTCGCAATGGCCAAAATGGCCCTGGTAGATGGGAACGTTTCGGAGCTCGAGAGAGGCATGTTGGCGCCTCTCTTGACGCCCGACGAGTCGATCGACGACCTGTTGGAGGAGGCGCGCGGCGTCGAGCTGCTCGCCGTCGTCGCAGAGCTCGATCGCTATGCAGACCGCTTCTTCGTCGCGCTGCGCTCCGCGAGCATGGCGCATGTCGATGCGCAGCTCGACGCGCGCGAGGTGGCCCTCTACGACGAGCTCGTCGGGGCGCTCGATATTTCCGCGGACGACATGCTCTTGATCGACGAAGCCGTGCGCGGGCTCAGCGCGCTCGAGCCCCCGCCGATTCACCCGCGCATCGCGCAGCTGTTCCAGCAATCGTCCTTCGTCTGACCGTGGCGCGCCGGCCGGTCAACGCGCTCTTCTACGCGATCAATGGTCGGGGCCTCGGCCATTTGACGCGACTATTGGCGGTCGCGCGCGCTACGCGCGAGCTCTGCGACGCGCTCGGGGTGCCGAGCGAGCTCGAGTTCGTCACCACCAGCGAGGCCTCCTTCATCTGCGACGACTTTCCGGTTTACAAGCTGCCATCCAAGACGACAGTGGCGCGCTCACAGCTGCAGCGCGATCGCTACGCCCAGCGCGCCAAGCTCATCGTGTCCAACCTGGTCGCGGCCAAGGCACCCGACCTGTTGGTGCTCGACACGGTTCCCTACGGCGCATTTCAAGAGTTCGCTTTTCTGCGCAGCTACGCCCGCGCCAGCGCCTATCTCTACCGACACCAAGACGAGAGCAGCGCCTCGAGCGATCTCGTCCAGCGTCACCTCGAGCTATTCGATCGCATCATCGTGCCCGACGACGAGTCCCAAGAAGAGCGCTACCCGCTCTCTCGCGTAGCCAAGAGCCGTGTCAGCTTCGTCGGACCGATCCACTCCTTCGACGCGAGCACTGCATGGGAGGCTGCTCGCGTGCGCGCCTACTTCGGCGTACCGCTGGGCAAACGCCTGATCTACGTCTCGGCAGGCGGCGGCGGTGACGGGCGCCCATGGCTCGAGGCGGTGATCGAGGCAGTGGCGGCCGACCCCGCGAACTTCGTGCTCGCCGGGTACGGGCCGCTTCATCGCGGCGAGCGCCGCTATGCCCCCAACGTGGTGCCGCTCGCCGAGCCATCGGCCAGTCGCTATTTTCGCGGCGTCGACGCAGCCATCAGCGCGGCTGGCTACAACAGCTACCAAGAGCTGCTCGCGGCCGGCGTCCCGACTCTGTTCTTCGCTCAACAGAAGGGACTCGACCGCCAAGACTTACGCATCGCGCGAGGAGTCGAGCTCGGCCTGCACGGGGAGATCGCCGAACACGCGAGCTCGGACCTCGTGCTCGCCCGACTCGAAGATCTGCTCACCGGCGACGAACGCAACAAGACGGTGCTCGCGCTCAGAGCTCGCCCCGACACCCGCGGCGCCCTGCGCGCAGCCGTCGCGCTGCTGTCCATTTGCGCAAGCCTCGAGCCCAGTCACCTCGAGCGTGCGTCGCTCCTCGAGGCGGCAGAGGCCAGGCGCGCAACCAGCCCTGGCAGCTCAGCGTCCTTCGTCGCGAGCTTTCAGGCGTATCGAAGCTTTCGCACCTTGACCGCCACCGGACCGGACGTCGCCGCCGAGCAAGACGCCGCAGCTCGCGGCTGGTGGGCCAACGGCCCGGCGTCCGGCGAAGCGCTTCGAGTCGGTGAGGCGCTCATCGCGGTACGCGGTGCGCTCGGCGCAAACGACGACACTTGGCGCGCACTGCTGCGTGCATTGGCCTCTGCGACCGGAGGCGCGCGGCTCGTCGGCGCCGGTGCCTGGCTCGATGCGCTGCAGACCTTGGCGGCGCACAGACACGAGGTGCTCGAGCGAGCCGCTGCTGCTCAATCCAGCGGCGAGCTCTTGCAAACATTGAACGAGCTTCGCGCCAAGGCAGACGCGGCGAGCAGCGACGACAACGAGATGGCCGTCGAGGCCTGAACCCGAGCGATCAGGAGAACACGCGCGATGTGGACGAAAGGCCAAGGGGTACAGGCAGCGGACGGGGCGCTGGGCAATTACAATGCGCAAGTCGGTGAGCTCCGCGGCGAGGCGGCGGCTGTCCAGGCAGATCAGCGCGTGGTCATCACGCAGCTGGCCGAAACCCTCACCGAGATCGCGAAGCTCGTCGTCCCCGACGCCGAGGCCGCGAGCTTGACGGCTGCCCAGAACGAGCTCGGCCTCGGGCTCGCCGACCGCCGCGCTCAAATGATTGCCAAGCGCGCGGGCTGGGCCACAGAGCTTGCCGCAATCGAACGAGACGCCCATTTCGTTCAGCGCCAATCCCTGCTGCATCGAGAGAAGGGTGGCTTCGTTCGCGAGCAGCAGCGCTGCGACGCGCTCATCCGAGAGAGCGAGGCGCGCGTCGCTTCTTTCCGGGCAGACGAGACCTTTCAATGGCTCGAGGCGCGCGCGATGCGACGCCAAATCGAGACCGGCGCGCTGTCATCGTTCTTCGACGCGCTGACGTTCGGTGGCTATCGCGAGAGTCGCGCCAAACAGAGCTGCGCCGATGCGCTCGGCTTTGCGAGCTACGAGGCGCTAGAGGCCGACTTCCGGGCGACCGAGGCGGCCCTGGCGCATACGCGAGATCAGAAGTCTCACGTCGACCGCCAGCGACAGCGCCTGCTGGGGCTGCTCGAGACCCACGGCAACCTGTATGGCTGGACCCACGACTTCGAGGCGCGCCTGTGCGACGCGATCCACAAAGAGGTGACGCAGTTTCTCGCCAAGGCCGATCTGCAATCGTTACACGGCCGTGTACGCGCCGAGGCCCAGCCGAGCGTCGCCAAAGCGCACGCCCTTCAGAAGAAGCTCGACTATCTGACCAACCTTCGCCAGTTCTTGGACCGCGAGGTCAAGGACCGGGAAGCGCGCATACACGCCATTGCCCAGACCCGCACCACCTGGGCCATGAAACCCTGGGAGCCGGTGCGCTCCGACAAGTCGAAGTGGCTCGTCGCGCTACCCGCAGCCAAGCGTGCCAGCACGCAGAAGCAGCTGCGCTTCTCGAGGCGCATGCATCACAACATCTCGTCGTACGACGATTACGACGACTACGACTATTACCTCGCCCACAATCGCTCGTTCCTGGCGTATGACGCGTTCGCTTACGCGTCCGATGAGCCGATGCCATACGAGGGCTTCTCTCGCGGCATCGTCCCGGAGATCGCAGCGCACAGGGCGATGCACCACGTCGAGCGCGCGGATATGTCGTCGTTTCGCTCGCTCGACAAGCAGGCGGCGCGAGAAGAGCGCGAGGCGGAGCGGCTGCTCGAACAGGACGACAGCTCGTCACACGGAGCGGGTGATACCCTCGGGGGCGACAGCGACGGGGACGGCATCGCCGACAACGAGGACATCGACAACGACGCGGTCGACGGAGGCGACTCGGGCGGCGGCGACGGCGACGCCGATGCCGAGGCCGCCATCGAAGCCGACGATGCCGGCTCGGACAGCAGCGACTCGTCGTGAAGGCGGGGCCGCGAAGCTTCGCAGCCCTGCTCGCGACCGGCCTCGACAGCGACGAAGAGGTGACCGATGTCCGCGCGGCAATCGGCGGCTTCATCGCCGCGGGTGCACCCGAAATCTGGGTGCTCTCGCCGAGCTCGGACGCGGCGCGCCGAAAGCTGGGCGCGCTGCCTTCTTCTATTCGCTTCTTCGAGATCGCGACCAGACGGGCTTTGCTGGAGCGCGCTCGGCTGATCAACCGCCTCGCAACCGAGCTCGATACCGACTTGTTGTGGGTTCACGACTGCAGCGTCTTGCTGCCGCTCTCGGATATCGCAGCCCGCCTGGCGAGCAGCGTCGAGCTGACCATTCATCCGTTTGCCGCGCTGCGGCGGCTGGCGCGCGCCGAGAGCGCCGCATGGCGCGCGTCGAAAGCGATGCCGCCGAACGAAGAGGCAGCGGCGGCGGCGCCGTTCGGCAAGGCGAGCTTCATCATCGAACGGCAATCGTTTCTGGCATTGGGTGGCCTATCGGAGGCATTCATTGGTGTCGGCGACGAAGGTCTCGAGCTCGCGCGTCGCAGCAAACACTTCTTTGGTGCCCCTGTGACGTACGATCATCGCGCGTTTCAATTGTGGTCGCCTCGAAAGAATCATGATGTGGCGGATCGAAAGTCCAACAAGGACCTTCATCAGCGCTTGACCACGATTCTGGAGCGCGACGTCGAGCACTATGTGACGACGCGTCTGGAGACGTCACTTCCCGTCGATCTCTCCGCGCTGTCGCGGCTCTCACGGGCAAGCCAGCGAGCGGCTGCGTTCCGGGTCACCGAACCCACGCCCCCACCGGTGATTCCTGCGAGCCTGCCAGGAACGATTTGGGGCGTGACGGCGCTGTTCAATCCGGCGGGCTACCGTTCGAAGCAGCAGAATTTCGAGCAATTTCGTGCCCGCCTCGCGAAAGCCGGTCTGCCACTATTGGCCATCGAGCTGGCGTTTGACGACGCGCCGTTCGAGCTCCACGAACAGAGCGCGGACAGGGTGATCCGATTGCGCGGCGGGGGCGTGCTCTGGCAGAAGGAGCGCCTGTTGAACGTTGCGATCCGTCAGTTGCCCGCGGAGTGCGACAAGGTGGTGTGGCTCGATGCCGACATCTTGTTCGAAGAGCCGGACTGGGTCCTTGCTACCTCCCGATTGCTCGAGCGTTTCGTGGTCGCGCAACCATTCTCACGGTCGGCCAGGTTGCTGCCTGGTGAGGCATCCGTCGACATCGACGAGCTTCCCGTGGGCAGCGGCGAGCATGAGGTGCTGCACGGTATGGCTTACGGCGTCGCCGCCAAAGGGCCAACGTGTTTGAGCCGCTATCTCGAGCACGGCCATTGCGGCTACGCGTGGGCCGCAAGGCGCAGCGTACTGGCGAAGCACGGGCTCTACGACGCAAACATCCTCGGAAACGGCGACCTGAACACCGCTCACGCGATGTTCGGCGGTGACCGCTATTTGAAGACCGGTCGACTGAGCGAGCGAGCAGCAAGCCACCTCTCGCGCTGGGCGAATGCTTTTTACGAGGACGTACAAGGCAGTGTCGGCTACCTCGACGGCACCATTTATCACCTGTGGCATGGGCAAAAGGCCGACCGTCGCTACATCGATCGCCTCGAGGTGCTGATCGAGCACGACTACGACCCCGAACGCGACTTGAGCGCCGACGGCGGTGCCTACCGCTGGGCAAGCGACAAGCCCGTTTTGCACGCTATTTGCGGCGAATACTTCACGCGCCGCCGTGAAGACGGTTGATTCTCGGAGTTGTGCCGGCGGTGCGGCTCATCTATTTGTTTCCGATGCGCGTTGCTTCGTCGTCGTGGTGTCTCGGGCTGGCGATCGCCTTCGTTTCATCGACCACTGGCTGCGACAGCAGTGACGACGGCGGCGGCGGCGAAGGCGGCGGGGTCTCGAACGCCAACGTGAGCTTTCACGAGCACGTCGAGCCGCTGATTCAGCGCTCGTGTTTGAGCTGCCATATGCCGGGCCTGATCGGTGGTTTCTCGCTCGAGAAGTACGACGAGGCCAAGCCGCTCGCAGGGCTCATTGCGAAAAAAACCGCAGCGCGCGAGATGCCGCCATTCTTGGCTCAAGACACTGACGAGTGCCAAGTCGCGCGGCCGTTCGTCGACGACCTACGTTTGAGCGACGACGAGATCGCGATGCTGCAGGCGTGGGCCGACAATGGCGCACCAGAAGGCGACCCCGCGAAGGCACCTCCTCCGTACGAGGCGAAGCTGCCGGGCCTCGCCAACGCCGAGCTCGAGCTCGAAGCCGAAGAGCCGGGCCTCGTCGACGGCACCAGCGACGTCTTCGAGTGTGTCGTGTACGACCCCGCGCTGACTGAGACTCGTTTCATCGATGGCATCCACATTCTGGCGGGCAATCCACAGATCGCCCACCACGCGTTGATTTTCAGATCGAGCCGACAAGACGCCGTCGAGCTCGCGGGTGGCGGCACCCGCTTTCCCTGCTTCGGAAACCCGCCCGGCGAGCTGATGCATGCGTGGGCCCCTGGCGGCCTCCCGCTCGAGCTCCCCGACACGGTCGGGATGGAGCTTGGCGCAGACGACGTGATCATCGTGCAGATGCATTATCACCCGACCGGCGTCGCAGCCGAAGACAGCTCCACGATTCAGCTTCGCTTCACCGACGAGGCGCCGCTCTATGCGTATCAAGTTGCGCTCATCGGCAACTCCAGCAGCGCGAGCGATGGGCTTCTTCCAGGTGACGGGGACAGCGGGCTCCCCGAGTTCAGAATCCCGGCGAACGCAGTCGGCCACGTCGAAGAGATGGTTCAGCCAGTCGACCCGAGCGTCGTTCCGATCTCGATACCGATTTTGTTGGTCGCCACGCACATGCATTACGTGGGCGTCGACATGCGCTTCTGGATCGAGCGTCCGAGCCCCGACGGCTCCGAGCCGGCTGACGAGTGCCTGCTGCACACGCCCAAGTGGGACTTCAATTGGCAGCGCGGCTACATGTACGACACGCCGATCAGCGAGCTGCCTTACGCGAGCCCCGGCGATACCCTGCACATGCGATGCGTCTACGACAACCGGCTAGAGAACCCGTTCGTGCAAGAAGCGCTCGACGATCTGGGCATGAGCGCGCCGCAGGATGTGCGTCTCGGTGAGACCACCCTCGACGAGATGTGTCTCGTCGCCGTCGGCATCCTCGTTCCGAACTTCTAAGTTGCTCCCGAGCTTCCAGCTGGCGCTACGCCAGCGACGGGTTCCCTTCGCTGCATAGGGTGATAGGCTCACTGGACGGATTCGCGTCCAGGACGCTGAGTTCGTAAGGAGCGAGATCACTTGGCGAGGCTGAGGCCGTCGATACCGCCGCGCGCGCGAGACCCGCGTCGAGAGCCGGAAGCCCTCGCGTCTGGTGATCTGATCGCAGATCGCTACTTGCTCGAAGACATCGTCGCGCGCGGAGGGATGGGCGCTGTTTGGTCTGGTTTCGATCGCAAGCTGCGACGTCGCGTCGCGATCAAGGTGGTCGCGCTCGACGGCGGAGATGGAGTCGAGGCGGGTCGCTTCAAGCGCGAAGCGGAGATCTCCGGCCAGCTGCGCGGCCCTTCGTTCGTGGACGTGTACGACCACGGCATCCTCGAGCACGAAGCCTACTTGGTGATGGAGCTGCTCGAGGGCGAGACGCTGCACGAGCGCTTGCGCCGCGTGGGCAGGCTGACAACGGACGAGGTGCTCTACCTGCTGCGCTCGGTCGCCAGCTGCCTTCGCCTCGCGCACACGCTGCAGATCGTTCATCGCGATCTGAAGCCGGGCAACGTGTTCTTCGCTCGCAAGAAGATCGGCCAGTCGGGTGTCCTCTCGCTCGACGGCAAGAGCGAGGTGGTGAAGCTGTTCGATTTCGGCATCGCCAAAGACGCCTGGGACGACAGTCGTCTCACTCGTCCGGGCATGTTGCTCGGCTCCGCCTTCTACATGAGCCCAGAGCAGATTCGCTCCGGCCGTGATGTCGACGCTCGCTCCGACTTATGGTCGCTGGGTGTGATCTTGTTTCGCGCGCTAACGGGCGAGCGGCCGTTCCCCGGCGCCGCTTCGGAGGCGCTCGCGCACATCCTGCACGACGAGCCTCCGCCGGTTCGCTCGATCAACCCCGCGCTGCCTGAGCGGATGGAAGGCTTCTTCCGCAAAGCGCTCGCCAAAGAGGTCGTTCATCGATTCCAGACGATCGACGACATGCTCGATGGCTTCGTCGCTGCACTGCGCGGCGAGTCGGTCGTCGACCGATTCAACGACGGCAGCTCGGTGTTGGCCGCCATCGAACGGCTGGGCGCCTCGACAGCGCCGCCGCCTCGGTCGGCTCCTCCACCCAACACGCGTGCGCCTCGCAGCTCGCCGCCGCCTCTGCCTCGCCGGCCAAGGGCAAGTCCGCGTGGCGAGAGTCAGCCACCGACAGTCATCACGCCGTCGTCGATCTCGCTCGAAGAGCTGATGCCCACCGAGGCGTCCGGCACCCGGGTGCGCGAAGAGCTGCCCTCGGTTGCCGCCGTCGTCTCGGACGCGCCGCCGCCGCCCAGCATGCCGTCGTCGTGGCTGCTCGCGCGCGAAGCAAGCCTGCCACCGCAGCGCCGCATTGGTTGGCCGCTCGCCGTCCTCATCATCCTCGTCGTCGCCGTCGGCATCGTCGTCTCGCGAGATTATTTGCTCGCGTGGCTACGTCTGGCCGGGCTCGAACTGCACTGACGCTCCAGCGGGTCAAAGCTCGCGATCGCCGTGCCAAAGAGCGCGAAGAGGTGACTCATGCGGCAACGCCGGACGGGACGCGGGGAGTGTCACGCGCTGCGACACTCCTAGAGCACCGAACAGGTTGAAACCCGAGTAGAAACGGTCGAGTCCGACGCGAGACGCGCGCCCGAGGAGTGAGCACCGCAAGACTACTGACAGCAATCTGAGGAGCGGAGCGACGAGGCCGCGCGTCGCAGCAAGAGAATCGGCCGTTTGTATCGGTGATTCAACCTGTTCGGTGCTCTAGGCCTTGATCCAGCTCTAGCCTAGTGAGAGATGCGACCCGCGACGAACACACCCTGCAAGATCGCCGAAGCGAGCTTCGGGTCGATGTTCATGCCTTGCAATTGGGTCTCTTGCTCAGTGGTAAAAGTCGGCGACCCGCGCTGGTCGTCAGCCTGTGCCGCGGCAGACGCAATCAGGTCGGCGATCATCACCGTGCGCACGCGCGGCGAGACGACGCGCGGGCTCTTGTGGTGATTCTCGCAGCAATCGATCACCGCCTCCGGCAGCCCCCAGCCTCGCGCGATCTCGGTGCCTGCGCGCACATGGTGGCGACCGACGAGGCGTTTGACAGCTTCCGGTGGCTGTTCGCCATCCATGCTGGCCAACACTCTGAAGACGCGACCTTCGCCAATATCGTGCAGAAGACCGCACAGATAGGCATCAGCAAACGCGAATTTCTGTGCGCGTGCCACCTCGACCGTCGCCAGAGCGCACACCACGCTGCGCGCGAAGCAGCGCTCGACCTCGGCTTGGTGTTTGCTGAGCCCAGCCTTGTTTCGTTCGTACACGACCTGCAGCAACAGATCGCGCGCCGTTGCGAGGCCAAGACGCACCAGCGCCGCGTGCGCGGAGACGACTCGGCTGCCGACGCTATAAAGCGGAGAGTTCGCCAGCGCGAGAAAGCGCGCGGCGAGCGTCGGATCTCGCTCGATCAGCTTGGCGATCCGCGGCATGTCCGACGATGGGTCACGCGCGAGGCGCAGTGCCTGCTGCGCGGCTTCTGGCAACAACGGGAGACCCGCGCGGCGCGACATGGCGCGCATCAGGTGGGTCTCCATCTCGTTGATATCTCGCAGTGGCCCCTTCGTCGGTGGCGGCGGCGCCGAGCGAACGGGCGCGACCGATTTGACTGCGGGGGGAGACGCCGATGGAGGCGCCGGCGGAGCGGACGGTACGGCCGCCGGAACGACGGATGGCACCAGCGCCAGCGCTGGTGCCGCGCTCTTGCGGGCCTCCAGCGGCGCGGCCGTCGGGGTCCGCAGCGTCGGCTCCGGTAGCTCGACGAGGGTTGGCGGCGAACCGCAGGCACGGGCCAACGAGACGCGATTTCTGCCAGCGTTCTTCGCCTTGTAGAGTGCCGTATCCGCGCGCTTGTAAAGCGAGTCGCGCATTAGATCCGGCGCCGCAGGGTCGAACACAGCAACGCCGACGGACACTGTAATCGGCTTTCGAAGCCCAGGCACGACCAGCGCCTCGATGTTGGCGCGGTGTCGCTCGGCGACGGCGGGCGCGATCTTCTCGTCACAACCGGCCACGAATACGACGAACTCTTCGCCGCCGTAACGGCCGCAGTGATCGTGGCCTCGAGCCGATTTTTCGATGCACTTGGCAACGACGCGCAAGACTTCGTCGCCGGTGTCATGACCCAGCCGATCGTTGATCGCCTTGAAGTGATCGACATCGATGAACAAGATGGCGAACGTCGAGTCCCCGGTCATCGCCTCCGACAGCAGATCGTCGAAGGACCCGCGGTTCAGGAGGCCCGTGAGCGCGTCCACCTTGGACGCGCGCTTGTAATGGTCGCGTTCGTTTCGGACTCGACGTAGCCGGTCGCGGACCCGCTTGTTGCGGAGCTGAACCCGGACACGGGCCATGAACTCCGCAGGGCGCTCGGTTGGCAGACAATAGTCGTCGGCGCCGGCCATCAGCCCTTCGGCGATCAGGTGCTCGGGGATATCGACCATGCTGACGAGCACCAGCGGAATCAGCCGGCCGAACTCACTGGTGCGGATTTCGCCGCAGAGCTCGAAGGGAGAATCACCACCCAAACCTGCATCCAAGAGCACGAGATCAGGAGCAGCATCTTCCAGACATGCGAACAGGGGCTCCGGCCCGGCGACGCAGAGGACTTCGTAGCCGGCTCGTTCGAGGTTCGGCTTGAGACCTGCCGCGGCAGAATCCTCCTCTGCGACAAGCACCACGCGCGGTGTCTTTTCGACATCGGGAGGCGCACTGGTCGTTTGCGCCGCAGTACTTTCCGGTTCTGCCGGGGCAGGTAGGCCCATGGTTGCTCACGGGGATCGACGGCAACTCGGAGGCAGGACTTGAGGAGCTTGGCTCTGTATGCTCCGCCTCCCATGCCTCCTGCCGCAGGCGACTACGTTCATCCCGCGAGTGAAGCAGAGATCTGCGACGAAATTCGAGCAGCAGCGGGAGCCAAGCAGCTGCTTCGTGTGATCGGGTCGGGTCACTCCGAAGCCGCTGCCATCGCTTCCAGCGATTGCCGCGTGTTGATGCTCGATCGGCTGCGACAGGTGGCAATTACCCCGACAGGCGATGGCAACGCGCTCGTCGAGGTCGAGGCGGGCACGAATTTGGGGCGAAACCCCTACGATCCCACCGGTACGAGCACCTGGACGAGCTCACTGAACAGCCATCTCCGGCGTTTGGGCTTTGCGCTACCCGACCTGGGCGGCATCAGCCATCAGACAGTCGCCGGCTTCTTGGCCACTGGCTCTTCCGGCGGCTCGGTCCGCTACTCGGTGGGCGACGCCATCGAGCGCGTTCGTTTCGTCGACGGCCGCGGCCACGTTCACGACGTGGCGCGCGATGCGAGTGACCCCGAAGAACGCGCACGCTTCAACGCCGTTTGCGTGTCCATGGGCCTCTTGGGCGTCGTTACCAAAGTGTGGTTCCGCGCCGGCCCCGATTTCAACATCGCCGGCCAAGAGGCTGTGCGCCCGACCGACAAGACGCCGATCGACTTTTTCGGTGACGACAAGCGCGCCGTGCCGTTCGACCGTTACCTGCGCGAGATCCCCTACGGACGCCTGATGTGGTGGCCGCAGCTCGGCTTCGATCGAATGGTCGTGTGGCAAGCGCAGCGGATGAGACCGACACCCGGATTCACCCCGAAACCGTACGAAGAGCTCGGCGGCCTGGGCCGGGTTGCGTCGCTGGCAGGCTCGCTCGTTTACACCATCGTCGGCAACCTATCGGACTTGACCAAGGTCAACGCCAAGCTCGTCGATTGGTACAACCAACTCGACAGTGTCGTAGAAGGCGACTCGGATCCGAACGCTTGCCCCGATTCGCCGAAAAAGCTGACTCGCGTAACAGCGGAGGAGGTGTTTGCCTTCATCAAGCAGGGCCTCTCGAAAGCACGCCCCTCGGACGAAGCGGGGCCTTTGCTACGCGGTCTGCTCGGCCGCGCGGAGCGAGCAACCGGCGGAGTGTTCTCGGACCTGTTCGTCGAGCTCATTCGGCTCATCATGACTGTCGGTCTGGGCACGGACCTCGCTCGAGAAATCGGCCGCTTGCTCGAGCGCCTCCTGCCGAGCCTAATCGACAGCGTGCTCGGTTTGTTCGTGACCGACGACGGACCAGATGGGCCGCAGATCTTTCAGGACTCGTGGATGTGCGGCTTGCCGATGGACAACCAAATGGATGATCGGCTGTGGCCGACGGTGTTCACCGAGCTCTGGGTACCGCTCGATCGCGCGCGAGAGGTGATGGCTGCGTTGCGCGACTTCTACCGTGGTGGCGGCGACAGCAACGTCGCGTTCGATCATACAGGCGCCTTTTCGTGCGAGATCTACGCTGCGAAGAAGAGCCCCTTTTGGCTCAGCCCGTCGTTCGGACGAGACTCCCTTCGCATCGACGTCTTTTGGTTCGGCAAGAATGCCGGCTCACCGAGTGACTCGTTCTATCCGCGTTTCTGGAAGCTGCTCGAGCCGTTCGGCTTACGTCCGCATTGGGGCAAGGTGCTGCCAGCGCCAAGCAGTCACTATCACGCCTACTACCGCAAAGAGCTTCCACGGCTCGACGACTTTCTCCGGCTGCGCGCCACGCTGGACCCCGGCGGCGTATTCGCGACGCCCTACTGGCGCGAACACCTTGGCTTCTGAAGAGAGAAGGCGGCAATGACTTCGATAAGCCCTGCGAGCGATGGGTATTTTCATCCGTCGTCGGAAGACGAGATCGTGGCATTGGTGCGTCACGCCCACAGGACGAAGACACCATTGCGAGTGATCGGCTCGGGGCACTCCGAGTGGGCCGCGATTCAGCCGGGCTTCGTGCCCCCCGGAGCCGCAGGCGGCTCACGCCCACCCGGCAGCGTGATGCTGCTGATGCTCGATCGCTTCCGCGATGTGAAGTTCCACCACACGCCCAATGGCAGGCCCTTGGTCGAGGTCGACGCCGGGTGCAATCTGGGCCGCGACCCATATTGCCCGACACACAAGAGCAACTGGAAGGACTCCCTCTGCTGGCAATTGCTCGAACGCGGGCTCGCCGTCCCTGATTTGGGCGCGATCAGCCACCACACCATCTCCGGCTTCATCTCGACGGGCTCACTCGGTGGTTCTGCGCGTCATTCGTTCTTCGATGTGATCGAACGTATCCGTTTCGTCGATGGGACCGGCACCGTCCACGACTATTCGCTGAAGGACGAGCGCTTCTTCGCCGCGCCCATCTCGATGGGCCTCCTGGGCGTCATCACCAAGGTGTGGCTTCGCCCGGAGCCGAGCTTCAATCTGGTCGGTCGCGAGCTGCGCAAGCCGATCGAGACGACGCCAGTCGACTTCTTCGGTGAAGGCGGCGGCGGCGTACCATTTTCGACCTATCTACGCGAGCTCGACTACGTGCGCGCGGTCTGGTGGCCACAGCGCAAGTTCGAGTATGTGGCGCTGTTCGAGGCGACACGGGTCGAGCCCGTCCCTGCCTTCGAGCCTGTTCGCTACAAGCTCTTGGCGCCCGATACGCGCGCGAAGTCGCTGATGGCCGCGCTGCTGTTGACGTTCCTCGGCAACCTCGACGACCTCTCGGCAGTGACAGAGAAGCTGCGATTCTGGTTCGAGAAGCTGGACGAGGCGCTCGACCAAGACCCGGACGACAACGCGTGCCTTTCCCCCAGCCCCACCCGCAAGATTTCACGCGCTGAGCTGATGAGCGCGGTCCGCGAGCATCTGCGCTCGAGCGACTCGCGTGGCCGACACGAGCCGGAGCACAGTGTGGTCGGTCGGCTTGCCCGCGCCATTGGCGGCCAGTCACTCGGCGACGGGGCCGAGCGCATCTGGGAAGAGCAGCTGAGCGACGCCCTGGTCTGGCTGCTGGAGAAGGCGCTCGATGGCTCGCTGGGCATGGCCGACAAGCTGGGCGTCGGAAAGCTGATTCAGCGAGTCGTACCCCAGCACATTCATCGCATCGTGAGTCTGTTCGTCGAAGATGGTGACAGCCGCTTTCAAGACTGCTGGTTGTGCGGCCTTGCGATCGACGATCAGCTGGACGATCGCCTGTGGCCGCTTCGCTTCATGGAGCTGTCGGTTCCCATCGAGCGCGCAGAAGACATGATGCGGCTGTTGCGCGACTACTTCCGCGCCAATGGTGACGCGGCCGAGGCGTACGCCCGAACTGGCCCGTTTGCTTGTCAGGTCTACCCTGGAAAGCGGAGCGAGTTCTGGATGAGCCCTGCGTATGGACACGACGTCGTGCGCTTCGATGGCTTCTGGTACTCGACCCTCGCAGGCGACCCTCGCGACACCTTCTTCCGCGGCATCTGGGAGGCGCTCGAGCCCTTCGGCTTTAGACCCCATTGGGGCAAGGTGTTGCCCTCACCTCCGCGCAAGTGGGCGGCCTACTACGAGAAGCAACTGCCGCGCATGCGCGATTTCAAGACACTGCGCGCCGAGCTCGACCCCGAGAACATCTTTCTCACTAGCTACTTCCGCGAACATCTAGCCATCTGAGGCACGACCGAAGCCATGCTCTATTCCGATCCGGAGTCGCTACGCCTCTTGGAGGACGCCGGCAGAAACCAGAACTGGAAGCGCTGGGGCGCATACCTAGCTGAGCGCCAATGGGCGACAGTACGAGAAGATTATTCGGAGAGTGGCGATGTTTGGACCTATTTTCCGCACGAACACGCGCGCAGTCGAACTTACCGTTGGGGTGAAGACGGCCTGCTCGGCATCACCGATCGACAATGTCGCCTCTGCTTCGCCTTCGCGCTGTGGAACGAGAAGGACCCGATACTGAAAGAGCGGCTCTTCGGCTTGACCAATGGCGAAGGAAACCACGGCGAAGATGCGAAAGAGATCTGGCACTACCTCGATGCCACGCCCACCGGCTCGTACTTGAAGTCGCTCTACAAATATCCACAAGCCGCCTTCCCCTACGCGGACTTGATCGCGACGAACGGCTCGCGGCCGCGCAGCGAGCGCGAGTACGAGATCATCGACACCGGCGTGTTCGACGATGGCCGCTACTTCGACGTGCTCGTCGAGTATGCGAAAGCTTCGCCAGAAGACATCCTGGTCAAAGCGACCTTCTTCAATCGTGGGCCGCAAGCTGCGGCCCTTCATGTGCTGCCGACTTTGTGGTTCCGCAATACGTGGTCTTGGGGCCGCGATGGCGAAGGGTATTGGCCAAAGCCGACGCTCGGGCTCGGCAACACGCCGCCAGGGGGCGCTGCCGGTTTGTGGGCAGAACACAGCTCCCTCGGCCGCCTCGAGCTCTGCGCTGGAGCGGGCCCGAATGGTGAGGTGCCCGTTGCATACTTCACCGAAAACGAGACGAACACCGAGCGATTGTGGGGCGTACGCAATGCATCGCCGTACGTAAAAGACGCATTTCACGAGCGTGTCATTCATGGCAAGAGAGACGCGATCAACCCAGCAGAGATCGGTACCAAAGCCGCGCTGCACTATCGATTGGTCGTTCCAGCGGGGGGCTCGACCACGCTGCGCTTTCGACTGACTGCGGGCCAAGGTGTCCATCACGCCGGTGCCCTCGACGAGAGTTTCGACCGTGCGTTCGACGAGCGCATCCGTGAGGCCAATACGTTTCACGCAGTGCGCACACCGAAGAACCTGACTGTCGACGAAGAGCGAGTCGTGCGCCAAGCACGAGCGGGGCTGCTCTTCACCAAGCAGTTCTACTGGTATGTCGTCAAAGACTGGATCGAAGGTGACCCCGGGCACCCGGCCCCGCCTGCCCATCGCGGACGGAACCGCGAGTGGAAGCACCTCCATAACCGCGACATCATCAGCGTCCCCGACAAGTGGGAGTACCCCTGGTACGCATCATGGGACCTCGCATTTCACATGATCCCCATGGCCGAACTCGACCCTGGCTTCGCCAAAGATCAGCTCGTGCTGTTTCTACGTGAATGGTACATGGCCCCCAATGGGCAGATTCCGGCGTACGAGTTCAACTTCTCCGATGTGAATCCGCCAGTCTTCGCCTGGGCCGCGTGGCGCACCTACAAGACGAGCGCAGCACCCGATGAGCGCGACCGCGTATTTCTGGCGCGCGTGTTTGCGAAGCTCTTGATCAACTTCACTTGGTGGGTGAACCGCAAAGATGAAGACGATGACAACCTATTTTCCGGTGGGTTTCTAGGGCTCGACAACATCGGAGTGTTCGATCGCTCGAAGCCGCTGCCTACCGGCGGTCGTCTCGCGCAGGCCGACGGCACCGCGTGGATGGCGTTCTACTCGGCGCAGATGTTGTCGATCGCGTTCGAGCTCGCCGACGTCGTTGCAGTCGAAGATCTGGCCTCCAAGTTCTTCGAGCATTTCGTCGGAATCGCCGATGCTATCAACGGTTTCGGCGGCACCGGGCTGTGGGACGAGCGCGACGGCTTCTACTACGATCAGATCGAGATCGGTGGCCACTCGATGCCACTGCGGGTTCGCTCGATGGTGGGGTTGATTCCGCTATTTACCGCGGAGGTCTTGGAAGAGAGCGTGCTCGAGCGCCTGCCACGCTTCAAGAAGCGAATGGAGTGGCTCTTGGAGAACCGCAGCGACCTGGCCCGCAGCATTTCGTACATGGAGGTGCCGGCGCACGAGGGCGGCGGTCACCGTTTGCTCGCCATCCCCTCCAAAGAACGGCTGGTTCGCGCGCTGCGGTACGTGCTCGACGAGGCCGAGTTTCTCTCGCCATACGGCATTCGCTCGTTGTCGCTGGTGCACAAAGGCGAGCCATACGTGTTCCGTGTCGCAGGCGAAGAGTACCGGGTCGACTATGCGCCGGGTGACGCGACCACCGGCATGTTCGGCGGCAACTCCAATTGGCGCGGGCCGATCTGGTTGCCGGTAAACTACCTTTTGATCGAGGCGCTGGAGCGCTATGACTTCTTTTATGGTGACTCGCTGAAGGTCGAGTGCCCCACTGGTAGCGGCAACTGGGTGCGCCTGAAGGTCGTGGCGAAAGAGATCGCCCGACGCATCTCGAGCCTGTTCACCCCGAATGAAAGAGGCGTCTTGCCTTGCTGGGGACCCCACGGCGAACGAATGGCTAAGGACCCGCATTTTCGGAAACTTGTGCCATTTCACGAATTTTTTCACGCAGATCTCGGCTGGGGTTGCGGCGCAGAGCATCAGACTGGTTGGACGTCATTGGTGGTCGGCTGCATCGGCAAGTACCGAGCCAAAAAGTAGTCTGAATTTGCTCAGCAAGGGATTGCCGAGAGTCTCAACTGGCCTCGTCGATTTCCTCGATCAAGCCCCACGTACCCACGCGGGTGAAGATGTCGCGCGCCGCTTTCGCGTGTTCGCTTCGTTTGCGACTGTCAGTCGAAATGCGGGCCATGTCTGCGTGCGCCTTGCCAGTCTCGACCGGCAAGTCGAACGACCGCGCAGACTCGATGGCGGCCCCCAGTAACTTCTCCGCTGCACGCGTCTTGCCAACAACCTCGAGGGCGCGCGCGCGCGCGCGTTGAGCCTCGCAGCGCCCGATCGGGAAGATCGTGGCGAACTGTTCGATCACCCGCACGGTGAGCTCGGCCAGACGCTTCATCTCGGCTCGCTCGGACGCGGGGACCCTCTTGACCAACAGGAACGCGGTGTCGCATGCGGCCTCATACGACCAGAACAACATGCACCCGGCGGGCGCCTTGTTTTCCGTGAGCCGCAGAAAGTCGTGGAGGGCGCTCTTCGCTTCGGCGAGCATTCCCTTTCTGGCGTACACAGGGCCGGGCACCACCAGCTGTATGCGCTCTGCCGTGTCACCGGCGCGTTCGATATAGGGGCGCAGTCGGTCGTAGTCTTCGATCGTCGCGTTGGCGCGACCGAGCCGCACCCAGACCTGCGCTCGCCCGGCATAGGCCCAGAAGCGCGCCTGCTCGTTCTGACTCCGGAGCGCCAGCTCCTCGAGCTCGGCGTAGCGGTCCAGCGACTCGCCATGCAACCCGTGCATCGCCTCCAACATGCCGAGCAGCGCCAGGCTCTCTTCTTCGCGGCGACGATCCATCAGCTCTCTCGAGAGCCTGAGCGAGCTGGTCAGACAGGCGCGCGCTTCTCTTCCGTCGTTGCAGCCGGTCGACCAGAAGCCGCGCATGAAGTCGATATCGAGATCCGTGCGGCGGTCGCGCAGGAGCCGCGCGATCTTCTGTGCGCGGTCCGCGTACACCTTGCCGAGCCTGTGAGCGGGAACGTAGCTGGCTGCAATGGCGAGCTGGGAGCACGCGCGTGCAAGCTCGGGGGAAGCGCCGAGCCGCTGCGCGTGGTTGCCCGCCAGCACGGTCGCGATGGCCGCGCGCGTCTGATCGTTGAGAAACATGTACGTCTCAGCGAGCTTTTCTGCAGTGAGCGCCGCTTCGCGATGCAGCGCGGTACGCGAGCCGTCTTTACGGGCGCCCAGTCGATCGAAGAGGCCGCTCAGCTGCACGCCGACCTCGACAACTGCCTTGCTCACGTAGATCGCTTTTTCGACGCTGCTCCCCTGCAGCTGAAGATCGAGCAATGTCGTGCCGCCGGTGGCGAGTCGCATCGCCTCGCGTCCTTTCTTTTCAGCTGAGAACAGGTCGCCCAGTGCGTGGTAGCCCATTGCGGCTTTGCGGACCCATCCAGCACGCCGAACGAGCGATGCTTGTCCTTCCGCCTCGGCCGAGTGGGGGGCGCTCGGCCACAGGTCGGCGGCGCGCTCGAAGAAGCGAACGGCGTCGGAGTAGGTGCCTTCTGCCATTGCGCGTTCGCCGGCCTTCTCGAAATAGTCACAAGCCTTCTCGACGAGCTTCGCTTCGGCGAAATGGTGAGCCAGCTCGGCCGAGAGACGTTCGGCTTCGCCGAGCGGCTCGGCCCAGGCGGCCAGCGCTTCGCCAGCCGAACGGTGCAGCCCCGCCCGGCGGCCTTCGTCGATGCTGGCGTAGGCAATCTCGCGGATCTTGTCGTGGACGAAGCGGATCGTCCCCGGCTCATGCTCTTCAACGACGTTTCGCAGAACCAGCTCGTTGACGGCATCTCCTTCGAGGAGTCGCGTGCGGCGCTGCGCACGATCGAGCACGCTGCCCTGAGCTTCGCGGCCCAGCACGGCGAGCATCTCGGCGACGGCGCGCGCCTCGGCGCTCAGCCCCGCGAGGCGGAAGGCGATGATGTCTCGCAGCGCCGCTGGCAGCGGCAGCGAATCGATGTGCTCGTGCGTATCGTCGACTTCGTATTGCCAACTTCCGCTACCGTCGCGGCGCAAGAGGCGCTTGGTGATGGCCGCGCGCAAGAACTCGGCGATGAAGAACGGGTTGCCCTCGCTGTGGGTCTGCAGAAAGGCGATCAAACGCGGATCTGGAGTGTCGACGGCAAGCATGTCCCGGACGATGCGGATCATCGCATCTTCATGCAAGCGTTCGAGCACCACGCTCGTATCGGCCCGTAGCTGCCTCAGATCTGCGAGCTCGCGCGTGTCTTCTTCGACTCTGTAGGTCGGCAGAATCACGATCGGGTTCTTGTCGAACCAGGCCGTGTCGAGCGAACGCAAGAAGTGCAGCGTGTGTTCGTCGGCCCATTGCAGATCATCGATCACGAGCAGCAACGGCTCGCGAGCAGCGAACGCTCGCATCGTGTGCCGCAGCGCCTCGTGAACCTGCTCTCTGGCGGCCTCGGGCGGTAGATCTTCGCTGCGCGGCTCACGCTTGAAGCCGGGGAGCAGCGCCAGCACGGGTTGGTAGCTCGCGAGCAACGAACCACCAGCACCGAGCAGCTCTTCGTAGCCAGTCTCGCCGAGCGCTCTACAGCGATCGGCGACAGCCAAGAAGAAGTCGGAGAACGGGTGGAGCGGTGCGGCGCGAACGCCGAGCGCGCGCACGTCGGCCTCCGTGTCGACGCGCACACACTGGCAAGTCACCACCGAAAAACCGCGACGCTGCGCGTGAGTTGCGATCTCCACCGCGAGACGGGTTTTGCCTACGCCGCTCTCCCCACCTACGAAGGCGAAGCAGCCGCGCGAGCTGCCCACCGCCGTGCCGCCCACCACGTCGATCGTCGCATCGAGGCGGGTTGCGAGCTCTTCAGACGCGATACCGATCGGGTCCAGCAGGGCTGCGCGTGAGCGCCTCACCTCCGAGGATGCACCACTTCGCTCGACTCCGCTGGGCGGGACCTTGCGTGCAGCAGCCGCGATGCCGACCGTCGCCCGGCTGAGCACAGCCGCGAGCGCCTGAACCGCGTTGTCGCGGCCGGCGAGCTGCGGGCGATACAAATACGGATCGACCGGCGGCCCAGGTTGCCCATGATCGTCTGCGCCCATCGCTGCCAGTGCGGCAGCGACGTCATCCGCGTGGCCCGGCCTCTGTTCTGGCCTGCGGGCCAACAGGCGCACGATGAGCCTGTCCAGCTCGACGGGGATGGAAGCGATGAACGCGCGGGGCGACGGCGCGTCGGCGTGGAGCTTCTTGGAGAACAAGAGCTTGAGCGCTTGCGCTTCGAACGGCAGTCGCCCGGTGACGATCTCGAACAACATGCAGCCGATCGCGTAGAGGTCGGCGCGCGCATCCACGATGTCTCCGCGGATCTGTTCTGGCGCCATGTAGCCGGGGCTCCCCATCGCGCGGCCGCCCGACTCGAGCGCTTCGCGTGCCGTGGCGCTCAGCGACTGGATGCTGATGCCGAAGTCGACGATGACCGGACCCCGGCGCGGCATCAGGATGATGTTGTCCGGCTTCAGATCGCGGTGCACGACCCCGCGCCCGTGCACGAATGCGAGCGTCTTCAGGATCGTGAGAATGGTCGAGAGTGCGAGCTGGAGTCGTTTCGGGTCTGCCGAGATCGGTTCGCCTCTAGGCTCGGGTGCCTCTTCGCCGTCGGCGACGTCGACCTCCTCCAGGGCGCGCGTGGGTGCCTCGAGATCAGCCACGCGCACAGGCGGCATCCAGCCATAACGATCGAGCTCGCGACTACCCGCCGTGCTGGGCGTAAAGGCACGCGCGCGATGGAACTGGCGCAACGTGGGGCCGTCGAGCAACTCCATCGCGTAAAAAGGCACGCCGCCGTCGGTGCCATCCTCCAAGATGCGCACGACACCGGGGTGCTCGAGCGAGCGCAACGAACGGATCTCCCTGCGTATGCCGCTCAGCAGCGACTCGCTCTCGAGGTGAACTGTCTTCACCGCGACGATGGCATCGCTCGTGACGTGACGAGCGCGATACACGATGCCCATGCCGCCCGCGCTGATCGGCGAGAGGATCGCGTAATCACCCAGCCTTTCCGGCGTGGTCGAACTTTGCGCGAGCCGCGGGGCCGTGGTCATTTACCCTGCAAGATACCGCAGCGTGACCTTGGCTCGCGCTAGTTCGGTTGGACGGGCTGTCGGCAGTGCTAGTCGGCCTCGAACAGATCGATCTGGTTGTAGACGCTCCACTGGTCGGTGCCGCCCACGACGAAGCGCTCGAGCGCCTTCATCGCCTCTTGGTGATGGGGGCTCTTTTCCATGTCGGCCCATGAGCTCTCGAGATCGCCCAGGTTGTCGACCCGCGTCTCGACTTCGACGTTCGAGCGTGACGCACCCAACATGCCCTGAGACACGCGCAGGTTTTGTGCGCGCCAGCCCACACGTTGGCCGACGTCGATCTCCCACTGGCGCAAGATGCCGAGAACTTCCTTCAGGTGGCCAAAGCGAACTTGAAACTGCCAGCGAACGAGGTACATGCGCTCTCCCTCCCGGAATGGGAGGAGAGTCGTATCACTCGCTCGGGCGCAGAATCAACGGGGCCTGTTGCCCTTCAGCATTCTGAGGCTGGGAGTGTCGCTCTGCGTCAACGCGATGATGAACTGCTCCCACGTGGTGCGCATGTCGGGGTGACGGTGGCGAGCGTCGATGGCCAGCGCCTGCTCGACCCAAGCGTCGACCGCGCCAGCGAGCTCCGGACGAAAATCGGTGAGCCTCGGCCGCGGTGCGGTGGTGGCGAGCTCGTAAAGCTGCAGCGTGGACTCTGCGGTGAAAGGCGGGCGACCTGCCAAGGCTCGAAAAGCGACCGCCGCGAAAGAGTAGCTATCGATGCGGTGGTCGAACGGCAGGCTCTTCCAGATTTCGGGCGCGATGTAGCTGGGGGAGCCGGCGATCATGCCGACATCGGTGATTTCCTCGAAATCGGTGGTCTTCGCCAGGCCGAAGTCCATCAGGCGGGTGCCACCCCCGAGCAGCGGATCGACGAGGAACAGGTTGGGCGGCTTGATATCGCGATGGATGATGCCCTTTTGGTGAGCCACGCTGAGCGCGTGCGCGACCGGCTCGAGCACCTCGATGACGCGCGCCGGGCTCATCAGGTCTCCGAAACCTTCGAGGTCGTACAGGTGCGTGTCGAGCGGCTCACCCTCGAGCAGCTCCATCACCATGTAGACAAAGCCGCGTGGATCCGTGTCGAATTCGTGAACTTGGACCACGCTGGTGCCCCACAGCGCTGCCAACGACTGCGCCTCGCGCCACAGGCGAAGCACATACTGGTCTTGATCGGCGGTGTCGCCGTTGAGCACTTTGACCGCGACTGGTGTATTCGAGCTCTCGTCCAGCGCGCGAAAGACGACTCCGTGTCCACCTCGCCCGAGCTCGTTTTGGAGCAGGTAGCGACCTTGAACCCGATCGCCCGGATAAAGCACCGAGGTCATTTTCGAGTGAGTGCGAACCTTTTTAGCCGCTAACGGCCCGTGATACTCGTTGAAAACGACACGCACACCAAAGAGGCGTGAGGACGATGACAGAACCACCGCTGCTTTACAAAGAGCTGGGCAAAAAACAGCGCATGATCCGCGGCGCGCTTACGGCTTTCACCCTGTACCACCTGGTCGCCATGTTGATCGGCGGAACGATCAACGACATCAAGCGACCCGTCGCACTGGTGTTCCAGGCCTACGATGAGGGCTTTCGGATGACGAACTCATGGGGAATGTTCGGCAAGCCGCCCACCACGACCCACGTTTTGCTCGAGGCAGAGCAGGCGGACGGCACCAAGATTCTGCTGTCGACCACACGCGCCGGCGACCGCACTTGGTTCGAGCGTCTTCGCGACGTTCGAATCCGTAAGATTCAATCCAAGCTGACCGAAAACGATGATCGCATCCGCTGGGGTGCTGCTTATCTCGACTACTTCTGCCGGCTGGCCCGGGCAAAGTACGGTCCCGACGTGAAGACCGTTCGGGCGACGGAGCAAATTCACGAAACGAAGGACCGCGCAGACAAGGTGACGCGTAAAGCATCCACCCAGCTGCTGGTGAGCAAGGATTGCGCTGCCGGCCCGACGTCGGGCGTTCTATCGCCATTCCGGACTTTGCCGGGTCCCGTGCGCATTCCCAACGGCGAGCTGTGACCAGGCGCGACCGCCTGGAGCGGCTCTACCTGCGTTTCTTCGCGCTGCCGTCCGATGGCACAGCCGCCGCGCTGTTTCGCCTCACCTTCGGCTTGCTGGCGGCGAGCCAGGCGTTCGCCATTTGCCTCAATCTCTATCGCTTCTGGGGCCATGACGGCATGTTGCCGTTCGAGGTCATCGCCAAAGACAGGTACCTGTTCTTGAGCCCATTCTACTGGGCACCCAAGAGCAACGCGTTGCTCGTCGGGCACGGCATCGTGTTCGTGCTGGCGACTGCGGCGCTGCTGGTCGGCTTTCGCGCTCGTATCGCGACGCTGGTGATCGCGTACGTCCACCTCTCGCTGCAGTACCGCAACCCTTTCATCCTCAACAGCGGCGATCGGCTGTTCATGATCATCGCGTTCTTCGCCGCCTTCATGCCCCTCTCACAAAGGTTCAGCGTGGATGCCTGGCTGCGGAAACGAAAAGGCCTCGCAGCGCCGACGATGAGCGTCTGGGGTCAGCGTTTGGTCTGCCTCCAGATCGCTTACGTGTACGTGAACTCGGTGACCGCGAAAATCGGCAACCCTGGCTGGTACGGTGGCACCGCGCTGCGAGATGTGTTGGCCTCCCCCGTCTTCGCAGAATGGCCTCGCTACATCGAGGTCGGCCCGCTGATCTGGTTCTTGACCTATTCGACGCTGGCGTTCGAGCTCGGCTTCCCGGTGTTGGTCTGGTTCAAGCGCATGCGCCCGTGGCTTTTGATCAGCGGCATCGCGTTTCATATGTCGATCGACGTCGTGATGGTGATCCCGATCTTTTCGTACATCATGATCTCGACTTATGCAGCGTTTCTGACCGACTCCGAAGCACAATGGCTGTTCGATCGCGTGCTTCGCAGGCAGCGCGCGACCAGCCCAAAGGCCGTGTCAGAGAACGAAACGAGCAGCGCGACCAGCGTCTAGGTTGGCGATGGTCACGGCGATCACGCCAGCGTGGTCGACCTCGTAGCGCTCTTCGATCCAAGGGCCGTCGCCGGGCAGACGATCGATCGGAATGCGATGCAAGCTGCCCGGCTCGAGACCTTGCGCGAACGGGAACAGCACCTCCGCATGCGGCGTGATGTCGCCCGTCGGGTCTCCGAGATCGTCGACGTACGCCGACTCGACGAAACGAAAATGACCGACGTTGTGCGCAGCACGGTAACGCCGGGTCGCAACCAGCGGGCCATCGCCGCTCGGCGGCATCGGGGTACCCTTCTCGAATACCGGATCGAAGACGGATTTTTGACCGCGATCGGCCTCGCGAAACACGCCGAAGTGCCGCGAGAAACGCTCTGAGAGGACGAGATCGCCAGCGGCGGGCTCGCTCGCCGCGAGAATCGCGCAGCCCATCGCCGTGGCCGCTGCCGGGTGGGGCGAACGATGAACGCGGCGCCCGAAGCGCTCTTTGACGACGCGCGACACGACCGGAAGGCCACTGGCGCCGCCGACCATGTAGATGCCGGCGATGTCGCCCCCGAGCCTTTCTTCGTCGCGCAGCGCTTCTACGATCGGTTCGAGCGCTTCCAGCGTTTGCATCACCAACGGCCGTGTTCGTTCGTAAAAATCCTGCACCGGGATCACGATCGGCTCACTCCGCACGCCAGTCAGTGCCTCCAGCTCGAGCACGATGCGTTTGGTATTCGGGTGCACCGACTCTTTGACAGCGCGGCACTCGCGCAAGAGGTCGGCGCGGTCTTGCGAAGAAACTGGGAACGGCAAGCCCACCTTCTCGAGCGCCATCGCGCAAAGCTGCGCGTCGAAGTCGTCACCACCGAGCTCTGCGATACCGGTCGTCATGGCGATGTCGTGATGGCCGCCGGCGATGTACACCAGCGCCGCGTCGAAGGTGCCGCCACCCAGGTCGTAGACGATCACGTGCTCACGCTTGGACGACACCGTGTTCTTGTGCCGATGTGCGTATTCGATGCCGGCTGCAGAAGGCTCGTTGATGACCGCGCGCACACTGAAGCCTGCGCGCCGAAAGCCGTCGAGCGTCACGAAACGCTGCGTCGAGTGGGCGTTGGCCGGCACGCTGATGACTGCGTGAAGAGGCTCCTGGAGCAACTTGGCCACATTCGAGCGCGTCAACAGGTCGCGCTTGAGCGCTTCGAGGAAGCTTGTGACGAGCGCGATCGGTGAAATCTCGATCGACCCGATGGCGATGATCTCGTCTTGCCGCGTGTGACCGAGCAAACGCTTCCAAGAGCGGAGCGAAGGCGCACCCTCCCGCTCTGCGACCTCTGCGTCCAAGCCGTGCACCAACACGCCGTCGAGATCTGCCGACAACGTCGGGTAGTGCTCGACCAGGTCGCCGTCAGCGCTGGTAAAGCCCACCACGGGAAAATTTCCACGATCGTGGATGGCCACGATCGTGCGTGTAGTTCCGAGATCGATCCCGAGTTCCATAAGCTTGCGGCACGCCGCGTCACAATTGTGCTGGGGATCGGGAAAACGGGAAAGAACCCTGCGTCACGGCGCGTCAGCTGGTGGCAAGAGCGCGTCTTCTACGGTTCGAATCACCACCGTCGCCACCTTGTTCAAGAACTCGTAATCGAGCGTCGACGGGTCGTCTTGGCCGACCCTGCAGTGGTAGTGCGGGTTGCGAAAGTTCGCCGTGTCGGTGACCAAGATGCCGGGGTAACCGGCCAGCCAGAAGCTCGCGTGATCCGAACGAGCGGCGTCCATCAGCATCAAACGGCTCATACCGGAGAGCTCGATGCCGAACGCCGACTGCTGCACCGACTCGCCAATGCGCTCGAACGTCTTCAACGTGAGCGACGAGGCAGTGTCGCCAAGGCCGGCGATGAAGTCGGCGCGCCCGTCGTTCGCTGCCAGACGTTTGGCAACCGCCGGCAGAAGCTCGCCGGCCCCTGGGGGCAACGTCTGTGAGCCGGGGCGACGATTGGCGAAGCCGACCCCGTCGAGCGAAATCATGGTGCGAATGTCGACCCCTTGGCTCTTGGCGCGCGTGGCCCACGCCCGCGAGCCGAGCAAGCCGTCTTCTTCGCGATCCCAGAAGGCGAGCACCAACGTGCGCACGAAGGTGCGCTTCGACAACACGCGCGCCGCCTCCATCACCACGGCGACGCCGGACGCGTTGTCGTCCGCGCCTTTGCAGCCCGCGATGTGATCGTAGTGGGCCGACAAGATCACGATTTCTTTTTCGCGACCTGTGCCTTGCTTCGTGCCGACGACGTTCTTGCCGAGAGCATCGAAAGAGTGCGTCTCCACCACGAACGCGGCGGGGTCGAGGGATTGGGTCACCAGCGTGCGCACCTGATTCCAGCCGTTCGAGCCTGGCGTACGCTCGATGGCGACCCGCACGACATCCGCCTTCAGGCGGTCACGCTGCGCGGCATCTGGCGCCGCGATCAGCTCGCGTTGGATGTGCGTGAGCGGCCTTTGCGGCTCAGCAGACGCAATTGAAGACGAGACGCTGGCCGCGGAGAGGTTTTCGCTCGCAGTCGCCGAGAGAGCCGTACCCGGCTCCGACGTGGTCGGGTCTGAGCCTTTTGAGCCACAGGCAAGAACGATCAGAAAAAGCAGCGGCGTTCGCCGATCCAAAACGCTCATGGCCTAATATTGATCTTGGTGGACGGCCCATTCGATTTGCCGGCCCCGACGCTTCCCCAACCGTCGGGGAGCTTGGGGAGCGTGAAATTGAACAGCCACATGCCGTCGGCCGCCGAGGTGTTCAGACACTCCGCGCTCATCGGGTAGCCGAAGCTCTCGTGCCAGTAGGAGACGTGCATCGCCATCGGTGGGTGCACGTATTGGATCCACGGGACGTCGGCGAACCAGAACACCGTGGGCGCGCCTGGGTCGGGCGACATGATCTCGACTGCCTCTTTCCATTGAATGGGAAAGATGCCGGTCTCGGTGGTGGCGAACTTCTTCGGATCGTTGCCTTTGACCGGAACGCCGCCGAGGCCAGGCGACCATAGCGTGGTGTAGACAGGCTTGAGGCCCACGTACGCGGTCATCGTGCCCCCGAGGATCGACGACTCGAGCCAGCGCTCGTCAGGCTGAATCTTGTATTTCAGCTCGGTGGGCGGCAAGACGACGCTGACGCTGTCGTTGACCGCCTTCTCGTCGGCGACCCAGCTGCCGTCCTTCGCTTCCCAGTACTCGACCTTCTTCACCTTCGCGCTCTTGCCGGTGAGAAATACCGGCTTGCGACCTGGATACTTGCCTTCAGTCTTGGTGAAGCTGTCGCCTTCTTTGCTGAACTTGCTCGCCCCTGCAGCGTTGCGCACCCACGCCAACGGCAGCGTGTTCTTGTCGCCGAGCTCGACGCCCTTGAAGTCGGAGGTCTGATACGGCCAGACGCGATCTGCAGGCACCAGGAACAGATCCGGTGTCAACAGCCAGAGCCGCTCTTCGGCCTCGAACACCCGCGAGTACGAGAAGCCGCTGCCAGCGGGGATCACCTTCACTTTGGGCTGCGCTGGGTTCCACGGACTGCCTTGAATGCCTTTCGTGCCCTCGTAGAAATCGGGGATGGGTCCGTCCGCCTTGAAGAAGTCTTCGTCCTTGGTGGTGACCAGTTTCTCGTGGCCCTCGCTCCATTTGCCAAGCGTCTGAAAGCGCTTGGTCTTGCCCATGTCGTACTCGGCCGACTTTTGCTCCGCAGGTGAGGGGACGCGCGAGTACATCGGCGCGCCGAAGCTGAAGGCATAACGATAGGGGTAAATTCCGGCCTTTGGACGCAACGTGGCAAGCGCACGCCAATACGGCGAGTCGAAGTCGAACGTCGTCGTCTCGTCGGTGCAGATGAAGCCGTGCGGCTCGATCGCATACCACTTGCCGTTGCAGCCCTGCCCGCTCACCGCGGTCTTCGACTTCAGCTTGACGGACGTGCCGACACGCATCGCGCCGATTGCGACGTGTTTGCGCGAGCGCATCGGCTGATCCCAAATCCAGGTGCGGAAGCCCTTGCTGCCGATGCGATCACCTTGCTTGTCGATCGCCCACGGCGGCTCGCTGGGCCCGGGTGCTGCGCTGGCTGCTGCGCTGGCAGTCGTGGCAGCGGCCGCGGCGTCGTCCGCCAGCGGGGCGTCTACCGCGGGCTCGGCGCCTTTGGGCGAGAGCGGTTTATCACCGGCAGCTTCGGGCGCAGCTGCCGCACATGAGACGAGCACACCGGCGAGCAGGGCTCGTACGATCGAGAAGATGCGCGGCGTGGACATTCCGCCGGGAGCATTGGCCTCGCCTGGCGCTGCCCGTCAAGAGGCGTCAGGCGCGCCGTAGTTTGGAGGCCGGCGTTCACGTGCCGAGCAGGCACAGGTCGCCCTCCGCGCGCTCGTGTCTGGAGTTCCCCTCAAACTGTTGAGGGGTTGGGGCCCTCGAGCACATGTCGTCGCCCTTTCTCAGCACCCTGCTGGCAAGGCGGGCTTCAAAAAAGTACAGTTTGCAAATGGCCTTCGATCCCAAGCTGATTCGCGCCGAAGAGCTTGGCATCCGCCTCGAGATCGTCGCGGGCTTGCCGATGTGGGAAGCCGCGCCGGCGCTGCGCCATCAAAAGGCCGTCGATCGCATCCGCGCATCGATTCGTCCCCGAGTCGGCTCGACCTGCCAGTGCGTCCACGTTGCCGACGTGTATGTCGCTTTCCCCGACGGGTCGCTGAAGCGGCCCGACGTGTCGATCTTCTGCCGAGAGCCCAATGAGCTGGACGAAGCCATCACGCTTGTCCCCGAGGCGGTCATCGAGGTCGTCAGCAAGGGCTACGAGGCGAAAGATCTGACCATCGGCCCGTCCTTCTACCTGTCGCAGGGCGTGAAAGACGTCGTCGTGTTCGATCCCCTCACGCTCTCCGTGCTGCACGCTCGACGGGACGGCAGCAGTCGTGTCTCGTCGGAAGTGGACATTGAGCTGGAGTGCGGCTGCAGCTGTCGCGTGTGACACGCGGTTGAGATGGTCTCCGGCGCGGCGCACCATCGCCGTTTCGCGACCTTTCTCGAGCTGCTGGAGCAGAGCAGGATCCCTTTTCGCAGGGTGGGGACCCACCGGGCCGCGGCTACTTCTGCGCGCAGAACAAATCTGCGGAAACGATGCGAGTTGGGCGCTCCTCGTCCCAGTCGGACTCTTCCGCGCCCCAGCTCACCGCCAAGGGGGCCGCACTGATGCGCACCTGCGTGATTTCGCCGTCGTCGAGCGTCCCGTCGCAGTCCTGATCCCAACCGACGCGGCGGGTGCTCGGCGGGGCTTCGGGGGCCTGGGCGAGCACCCTGCACGTTTGCGCCAGTCGCTTCGCCCTTCTCGCTTCCGAGGGACCGACCAGGGCCAACACTTTTCCGCGTCGGAGGTTCCACAGATCGAGGGCGCGCTCATCCGGACGAATCGCGCGACAAGGTACGTTGCTGCCCATGGCTGGCGACGATCCAATTCTCGTGCCGCGCCACCGGCCCTCGTATCCACCTTCTTTTTACTCAGATGGGCGGCAGAGCGACGAGGCAGAAGCGCACGCGAGTGACTCGATGCCACGCCGGCTCATCCCCGGGGCGCCTCGACCAGACAGACCGCGGCGGCGGCCAACGCCGAGAACAGCAGCGGCATGGCCAGCGCAACCTGTTCGGCGACGTGGGCGAGGTGAGGCGACGCCAAGCGCGCGCTGGCGAGCTCGGACTTCGATGGCAGCTGGTCGCTACACCAACCGAGCAGATCCAACAGCGGCGCCCAGCTCGCGTCAGAAGTGCGGTAGCTCGTCTGCCGATCGAAGGCGTCGAGACCGTCTTGCACGGCATGTTCGAGCTTGCCTGGGAAGTGGCTCGCGCGCTCGCGCCGCCGTACCCAAGCCGTGCGTCGTACCTCATCGACCAGAACTTCGATCGAGCCGCGCGCAAGCAAGCCGAGAAAGCCAGCAATGAAGGCGCCCACCGCGATTTCGTCGGGTGTCGCGCCGGCTTCGAGCTCGAACGGAAACGAAAATGCAACCGCCGAGGTCAGCGCTGTGAGCTCGGCCGGGAGTGACGCTGCCGTAACCAGATGACAGCGCCCCGCGGCGGAGTCGCCAGTCACTCGACCTTGACCGTCACCGACAGCGGAACCTTCTCGATCACGCAGTTGGACGAGGTGCATACGCTGAGCGAGTAGACGCCGCTAATCGTCACAGTGCCGGCGCTGCTAGGCGTGAACGGAATACTGATCGCTGCGCGCTTCTCGCTGCGGCTCACGTTGCGGACCACTGTCTCTCCATAGGAGACGCCTAGAGGCGCGGCGTTCAGCGTGAACTTGTACGGGTACTCTTGGTTCACGTGATAGTCGCCGAGCGCGTTCGCGACGGCGGTTACGTTGCCAGCTTGGCCAGCTTTGTAAGCGCCCGAGCCAGACATGTAAGCGGAAAAGGAGGCGCCCTTCTTTTCGTCACCCTTCACGTCGGGCGCGGAGGCGACCGCTGTGGGTGCGACCGATGCCGCGGCGGACAGAGTCGGCGAGCCCGACGGCGCGCCTGTCTTGGCGAGCTTGGGGTCGGCCGACGCGGAGGCTGTTGCGGACACTGTTGCCTCGACTGCCGTTGGCTCTGCCGTCGCGGTGGCGACAGCGCTGGCGTTGGTCGATCCTGCTTCCGTGCTCTGCAGAGTGGCGGCCGTTGTCGTCTTGGCGGGCTCGGCAGTGGGGCTGGGCGGGTCGCTGCAGGCGAGCAGAACCACGGTGGCGACGAGATAGGATGCGGGTGCCTTCAACATGTACCGGAATGCTAGCGCGGCTTGCGCCGTGCCGCTCGCCCAGGAAGCGAAGGTGCTTTACCTTTGGCGGCTGCAATGACCGAGACGCCGAGAGGGCCGCATGAGTGAACCGCTTTTCGAGCACGGTGGGAGCTTCGAGCAAGGAGAGATCAGTGGCAACGTACGCCTCGGAAAGTTCGAGGCTCACTACGAAGAGCTGTTCGCCGAAGCGCTCGAAGACGGGGTGATCACGTCGGAAGAGCGCACGCGCTTGGAGAAGGCTGCGGACTCGTTCGGGCTCGATCGCGAGCGTGTACTCGCGCTCGAAAAGGCGCTGACTGCTGCATGGGAGGGCCGCCACCGCGTCACCGTGCACGAGGTGGTGATCCACACCGATGAGACACCCGCGACCTCGCTGCGGCCGATGGAAATCGAGAACGATCCGCAGGTCAAAGGGCTGCGGCGTCGCATCGGCGAGCTGGAAGCCAAGATTCAGAAGCTCGAAGTCGAGCTCGAAGATGCGCGTTCACACATCGCCGTCGAGGTCGACTTCTCGGACATGGCAGGCGCCGCGCCAGCAGCCGGGGACCCGGAGGACCTGTATCGACGCATCCGCCACGACGCGCGCGACGTCACCAGTTTGCGCGCGCTGTTTCGCGCGTTGAAAGAGAGCGACGTCGATCGCGCTTTTCGGGCTGCACACGTGCTGGTCTTTCTGGGTGAAGCCAACGACGAAGAAAAGGCATTCGAGAGCGAACGCAACGCAGGCGGTTTGGTGCGTCCGACAGCGTCTCTCGCGTCGGACGCCTGGCGTCGCAATCTGTTTCACCCCGACGAAGAGGTGCTCACGGGTGACATCTTCGCCGTGGTCACGAGCCCCGTTCTGCTCGGGCGCGTGACAGCGCTTCGCCACCAGAACGCGCTCTTGAAGATGGACCCGGCGCGACTGCAAGATCCGAAGACATCGACGGTGCAAGCCGTGCGCTGCTTCGCGTGGGGCGCTTCGATCTTGGGAATGAACCCGCCGCCGCTCTACGCTGACCCGTCTTGGGACGGCATGGTCGAAATGGTGCCCGGTATTCCGCCGGTTTCGCGGCTCGGCAAACGCGCTCTCTCCGGTCGCTCCGCAGAAGAGCTCGCCTTCTTGGCAGGCAAACACTTGGCCTCGTATCGCGAAGACCACTTCGTTCGGCTGCTATTTCCCAACATTCCGGATCTGGAGGACATCTTCCTCGCTGCGTTGACGATCGGCCAGCCGCAGCTGCCGCTGGCTGCGCAGGTGAGGCAGCGTGCAGTGCCGATCGCCCGTGCGATCGAGCCGCTGCTCGACCCTGGCCAAAAAGACCGCCTACGCGGGCACTTCCTTCGCTTCGTCGAAGAGGGCGGGCGCACCAACCTGCAGCGCTGGGCCCATGCTGCGGAGCTCACCACCTTGCGCGCCGGCCTCTTGTTGGCGAATGATCTCGGCGCTGCGAAGCGCGTGCTCGCGCTCGGCGGCGACAACGAAATCGATGCCAAGGTCGACGACTTGATCGTGTTCTTCACCAGCGATCGCTGCTCGAGACTGCGTAAGCAGATCGGCATTTCGCTGTAGCGGTCAACAAGCGCTGCAATAGTCGCCGCCGCAGTCGGTGGCCGTTTCAGCGCCGTCTTGCACGCCATTGAAGCAAGTCGCGGCAGGTTGACAGTGGGTGCCGTGGCCGGCGACCGGCGCACATATCGCGGTGGTGCAGTCGCTGGCCTCGAAGCAGTCTTTGCCTGGCCGACACGCTGGGCACGGGCCGCCGCAATCCAGATCGGCTTCGACACCGTTCAGCTGGCCATCGATGCACGACGGCTGACAGGTGAGCAATGTTTCGTCGCAGTCCAGCGACCTGCAGTCACTGTCGACCAAACAGGAAAGGAAGCTGAGGCAGCCGAGGCAATCTGGCCCGCCGCAGTCGTAGTCCGTCTCGTTGCCGTTGGGCGTGGCGTCTTGGCAGCTCGGGGCGGCGCACGTGCTCGAGCCCGCGGGGCCGACGCATACAGCGCTGTCGCAATCGGTCGCGACGAAACAGTCTTCACCGGGCAAGCAGCTGTCTGCGCAAAAGGCGCCACAATCGGCGTCCGGCTCGGCACCATTGGTCACCCCGTCGGAGCACGACGGCTCTTGGCACACTGAACCCGCGCAGACGCCCGACTCACAATCGGCAGCGACTACGCACGCCTCGCCGTCGGGGCAGAGGCCACAGCCGCCACCACAATCGACATCGCTCTCGGATCCATTCAAGGCAGAGTCGAAACAGGTCGGTGCCAAGCAGTGCGACCCAAGACAGACCTGGCTCTCGCAGTCGGAAGGAGCGACACAAGCGCCGCCGGGTGGGCACGGGGGGCAGCCATCTCCACCACAGTCTTCGTCCGACTCTGTGCCGTTCTCCACACCGTCACTGCAGGACACCGGCGCACACTGGAAACCATTACAGACATTGCTATCGCAATCGATTGGTGCCGCACAGTTGGCGCCCCCGCCGCAGGGGAGACATACGCCGCCGCCACAATCCACGTCCGCTTCAGCTGGGTCCAAAGTGAGGTTCATGCAGGTCGCCAATGGTGCGCAGCCGAAAGCCTCGCACAGCTGACTCAGGCAGTCGGCGGCTTCGTTGCACGAAGCGGGAACTGCACACGCAACGCAGCTCGTCCCACCGCAGTCGATGTCCGATTCTCCGTTGGACGCGCTGTACGCGCCGTCTGAGCAAGTTGCGCTGCACATGCCGCCATCGCAGATGCCTCCCACACAATCTTGCGGGACGAGGCACGCCGCTTCAGGTCCGCAGCTCGCGCAGTCTCCGCCGCAGTCGAGGTCCGTCTCGCTCCCGTTGACCGCGCCGTCGAAACAGGTCGCTGCGCAAACGCCCGCGGTACACATGCCGCCGGCACAATCGCCGCTACCCGCACACGGGGCGCCCGCGGGGCAACCAGCGGCGCAGCTGGAACCGCAGTCGACGGCCAGCTCGTCGCCGTTCACCACGAGATCGTCGCAGCTGGGTGCGCGACAGGCGCCTTCGACGCAGACGAGGCTTATGCAGTGCGCCGGCTTGCTGCACGAGCTGCCCTCGCCGCAGGCCGGGCACACCCCTCCGCCGCAGTCGACATCGGACTCGCCACCGTTGGCTGTACCGTCCCAGCAGCTCGCGGCGCTACATACTCCGTCGCTGCAGAGCTCGCTCGCGCACTCGACGGCGCTGCTGCACGGCGTGCCTGCCTCGCAGCGCACAGAGCAACCGAAGCCGCAGTCAGCCGCCGCCTCTGCACCGTTCTTCACGCCGTCGAAGCAGGACGCTTTGGCACATTGCTGATGCTCGCTGCAGACGCCGCTCAGGCAGTCGGTTGCCTGCCCACAGCTCGCTCCATCGAAGCACGGACCGCATGGCCCGCCGCAATCGACGGAGACCTCCCCAGGGCCCTGTTCGCCGTCCGCACAGGGCGGCGAAGGCGCTTCCGGCTCGGGTGCGGGCTCGGTCGACTGTTTTTCACATGCGAGCAAATGAAGCGCCGCGCTCATGGCGATTGCCACGAGCGCAACACTTCGAGTCAGGCTCACGAGCACCAATCACGCTGCCGCTTTGCGACGCCGCCTCATGACGGCCGCTGCGGCCGCCAGGCCCAAGACCAGCCAGGCGCTCTTGCCCGACTCAGCAGGTGAAGCGGCGCAGAAGAGGCCGCCGCCTTCGGCGTAGTAACCTTCTTCAGCTACGGGTTCTTCCGTCGGAACGCAGTCGCCCACCGACTCGTCGGTGCTGGTGCACTCTTCACCCGTCGGACAGCCATTGCCGCCCACACCACGGCAGCCATCGATGCACACGAGGTTCAGCGAGTCGCAGACCTCGCCCGTATCGCAATCGCTGTCGTCTTCGCATTGGGTGACCGGCACGTCGTCGGAGCCGTCGTTCGGATCGGTCTCGCCGCCGTCGATCACGCCGTTGTGGTTGAGGTCTTCGTCGCCATCCGTGACGCCACCATCATCGGTGTCGTCATCGAGGGGGTCGGTAGTGGTGTCACCGCCGTCGGCATCGGAGATGCAATTGCCAGCCGCTTCATCGGTGGCCGGGTCCGAACAATCGAGACCGAGCTCGGTACCGTCGAAGAGGCCGTCGCCGTCACTGTCCGGGTCGAGCGCGTTGATCAAGCCGTCACCGTCGGTGTCGTCGCCCGGTGAAGGCTCGTCGCCGTCCGGCACTCCGTCGTCATCCGAATCCGCGTCGAGCGGGTCGGTGCCGAGGTCTTCTTCTTCGTCGTTGGTGAGACCGTCGCGGTCGAGATCGTCGTTCAGATCATCGCCGCCGTTGCCTGTGGTCGGGTCGGTTTCACCTGGGTCGACGACGCCGTCGTGGTCGGCGTCCTCGTCGCCGTCGAGCACGGTACCGTCGTCGCTATCCGGGTCGACCGGGCTCGTCGTGGTGGCGCCTGCGTCACCGTCGGCGATGCAGTTCATGGCCGCCGCGTCGGTCGCCGGATCATCGCAGTCGTTGCCAACCTCGGTGCCGTCGAACAGGCCATCTTCGTCCGAGTCCGGGTCGAGCGCGTTGATGTCGCCATCACCGTCGGTGTCGTCGGCGGGGTTGGCTTCTTGACCATCGATCACGCCGTCGTCATCCGAGTCTGCGTCGTTCGGATCCGTTCCGATTGCGTCCTCGAAGTCGTCGGTGAGGCCGTCACCGTCGGCATCGTCGTTGATGTCGTCAGCGCCATTGCCGGCAGTCGGGTTCGTCTCGCCCGCGTCGTTCACGCCGTCGAGATCGAAATCTTCGTTGCCGTCGGAGACGCCGCCGTTGTCGGTGTCGGCGTCGAGGGGATCGGTGACTGTCGCGCCACCGTCACCGTCAGGGATACAATGACCGGCTGCCGCGTCGGTGTCGGGGCCGCTGCAATCGTTGCCGACCTCGGTACCGTCGTAGAGCGCGTCGTTGTCGCTGTCCGGGTCGAGGGCATTGATGAGCCCGTCGCCGTCGGTGTCGACGTCGTAGTCGGGCTCGGCGCCGTCGGCGAGACCGTCGTCGTCGGAGTCGGCGTCGAGCGGGTCGGTGCCGATCATCTCTTCTTCGTCGTCGGGAATGCCGTCACCGTCGCTGTCGCCGTTGCAGCCGTTCGACAACAGGCCATCGCAGTCGCTGTCGAGCGCGTCTGCACAAACCTCGGGTTGTGAGCCCGGCTGGATCACGACGTCGCAGTCGAGACTGCCCGCATTGCAATTGGTCGTGCCCGCAGCGCAGACGCCGAGCAAGCCGGTGTCGCAGGCGACGCCGCCTCCGGGGTTGCCATTGTCGGGTGTTCCGTCGCAGTTGTTGTCGAACGTGTCGCAGGTCTCGGCGACCGGCGTGCCTGGCGTCGCATTGCAGTCGGGCAAGTTCGGGCCGAGGCAGACGATCTGCCCCGCCGCTGCGCACTGTCCGACGCCCTCGGCACATGGGTCGCCCAGGCCAACGCATTGAGCCACGTTGATCGTGATGAAGCAGGTGCCCGTTACGTTGAGGATGTTGGTGTAGTTCACCGCCACGATGCGCGTGTTTCCAGCTTCAGCGAGCGGTGGCGTCCACGCAAAGGTCTTGTTCAGCGGGCTGGAGCCGGCGCCTGCCGGAGTCAGTGTGGAGCCCGCCGGTGACCCCAACGACGTGACGGTCATGTTGGTAATGGGGAGCTGCGTGCCGGTGGTGAGCACGCTCAGCGGCACGCCGGGGTCCACTACGAAGGTCGCATTGCTGCCGCCACCATTGATGCTGCACGTGGGCGGAGGACCGGCAACCAGCTCGACAATCAGATCCAGCTGGGTGGAGCTGAGGGCGGCCGCATGGGTCGATTCGAATACCAGGTGAAGGACGTACTGATCGCCAGGAATGCCTGTGGTGAGGTTCCACGTGACCTGGCAACCTTGCGGCGTCATCGCGACCGTGGGCGCGTTACCGCCGACGGTCGGCAACCAGCCGGGAAAGCCCACCTCGGCGTCGGTCGCCAGCCGGCACGTCACCGGATCGAGGTCAGGGTCGAAGACGGGGAACGTGTACGTGCGGGTCCCCCCGGTCTGCATTTGGATGACTGCGGGCGCAGAGGAGACTGGGCCACCCGTGTTGCCGCCGCTGAGATCGACGCGCGTCTCGACGCGAAAATCCAAGTCGGCGCCGTTCTCGAGGGTGCTGATACGGCAACACGCCTGGAAGAAAACCAGAAAGCTACTGGCCGTAGCGTAGGTGTGTGTGACCACGTAGCGGCGGACCAAATAGTTTTGGCCGTTCGCGTCGGTGCCAGTGCCGATGGTGACGTCTGTGCTGCACCCCGGCGGCGCGCCTTGCCCGCTGTTCGTACCGTCGCCGTATTGGATCTCGACGCAATCGATCGGCATGAAGCTGCTGCGCCATGCTTGCTCGACGGTGAACTCGACCGTCAGCGGTGCGTTCTGCGGATCAGGCACTGTCCAGCTGATGGTGCCGTAACGAAAATGGCTCGCTTCGGCGTCGAAGCTGAAGAAAAGCGCAGCAAGGCTGACCAACAAGAACACCAGACGTTTAGTCATGAGATCCCTCACGGCAAAGCAGTGTGCACATCGTTTCGCTACGCTTTCGCGTCACTCGCTTCGCATGCCGAACCCGACAGCTTACGCGAGACATCGAGATTTTATGAGTCCTTCCGCGTGAGCACCAGCCGCTCACGCAAAAGCATGCGTACGAGAAAGCGATCGGATCGAACGGATCGAACGGATCGAATGGATCGCAATGGCCAGGCCTCTTCGCTGATCTCGAAGCGACCAAAATTGAACGGCTTGCCCGGTGCCTGCTCGACGGGAATCAAACGTTCGCGAACGCGCTTCTTTCGTAGGTGACGCGCTGATAGCGCCCGTGTGTGCTCCACGAGCAGCCCGCCCCACACATCTGCATACGCGCACGTCTTGCAGAGCTCATGCGGACGAAGTCAACGTCAGCGCTTGAACGTGACGCGACCGAAGCGTGAAGCCTTGTGGAAGTTGCCCTTCCCCAAGATGGGTGACCACGCGACGCCACCATTGTTCTCCATCGCGTAGAAGTTCATGCGCCAGGTGTCGCCCTCGTCGGGGGGGACCTTGGCGGCCTTCTCGAACGCCGACCAGGGGAAGCGCGCTTCGATCGTGTAGCCGACGTCGCGATCCGAATCGTCGTCGATGGTGCCGCTCACGCGCACTGCGCTCTTCACTTCGCTCGACCAATTTTCATGGCCGAAAGGCCCGTTTGGCCCCGCCTTCGGGTGATTGTAGTCATCGAAGTGCGAGTCGAAGACCAGGTTCTGGGGACCTATCTGGATCTCGAAGTAGTCCTTGTTGTCGCCGTCTCCCGCGGGGTCGATCATGATCTCCGCGGTGTCGCGCTCCCACAGGTGCGGGTCGACTGCGCCGACAGGGAAGCCGCCGCGCAGCTTGCGATCATCGATCTCGAAGCCCACGTAGAAGTACGACTCGTCCCAGAAGATCTTCGCTGCACCCTGTACTTGGATGGGCTCGGTGGGCTTGCCTGTCGAGACACCTACGAACCGCCCGAGGTACGCGGCCTCTCGCCAGCCCTTGTCCGACAGCACTCCATCGATGGTGATCGCAGCGTCGCTCACGAACGGCGCTGTGATGCTCGGCACTTCTTCGGCGGAGCGCTGAGCTTTCGCAGACGGCAGAGCGGAATTTTTGTCGGCGCAGCCCGCTACGAAGAGAAGGGCTACGCCGGCCCTCTCAGCCAGGCGCATCGACGCGGCTATTTGCGCCCTTTTTTACGCGCGTCTCGCTCTCGTTTGCGCGACGCCTTCTTGGCGTTTTTCTCGGCAGGGGAGAGTGTCTTCATCTTGGTGATCGACTCGCCGCCGCCGCCGCCGCCCATGCCGGGGAAGCCACCCATGCCAGGCATACCGGGGAAGCCACCCATACCGGGCATCATGCCTGGGAAGCCACCCATGCCGGGCATCGGCATGCCAGGGAAGCCACCAGGCATACCGGGCATGCCGCCGCCGCCCATCATCTTCTTGGCGTTGCGGGCCATGGCGATCTGCTTCATGCCCGGGATCTTTCCCATCATGCCCATGTTCTGGCCGAGCGAGCCCATCATCTGGCGCATGAAGACGAACTTCTGAACCAGCTCGGTCACTTGCTCCGGCTTGGTGCCGGAGCCTTGCGAGATGCGGTCGACGCGCTTCGGTTCGCGCACCAGCGCATACGGATCTTTGCGTTCGAACTTGGTCATCGACTGGATGATCGCCTCGATGCGCACGAGCTCGCGATCGTCGAGGTTGACGTTGTCGGGCAGGCCGCCGGGCAACATGCCGCCGAGGGGAAGCTTGTCGACGAGGTCTTTGAGCGACCCCATCTTCTGGATCATCTTGATGTGATCCAGAAAGTCTTCGAGCGTGAACTCGCCGGAGAGCATGCGCTCGGCGTCGCGCTCCGCCTTCTTCTGATCGACGACCTCTTCGAAGTCTTGCATCAGGCCGACGACGTCGCCCATGCCGAGGATGCGGCTGGCCATGCCCTCCGGGCGAAACTCTTCGAATTTGTCGGTGGTCTCGCCGACGCCGGAGAACAAGATCGGCGCGCCCGTCGCCTCTTTCACGCTGATGGCGGCGCCGCCGCGAGCATCACCGTCGAGCTTGGTCAGCACCACACCGCTGATGCCGAGCTTCTCGTTGAAGGCGCGCGCCGTCTTCACCGAGTCTTGGCCGATCATCGCGTCGATCACCAAGAAGATGTTCTCCGGCGATGTCTTCGTCTTGATCTCCGCTAGCTCTTGCATCAGCTGCTCGTCGACAGCGAGGCGGCCGGCGGTGTCGTACAAGATGATGTCGCGGCCGAGCTTCTTTGCCTCGTCGCGAGCGGCAGCGCAGATCTCGACGGGGGTCTTGTCCGGGATGTTGAACACCGGCATCTTGATCTGCCCGCCGAGCACCTGGAGCTGCTCGACAGCGGCGGGGCGCTGCATGTCGGCTGCGACGAGCAGCGGCTTCTTGCCCTGCTTCTCGAGCCAGCGCGCGAGCTTCGCCGTCGACGTCGTCTTGCCGGAGCCTTGCAGACCGACCATCATCACGCCGGTGATGCTGCCTGCAGGCGCGAACTTCACCAGCTCGCCCTCGTGCGTCATCAGCGCGATCAGCTCGTCGTTGCAGATCTTGATGAAGATGTCGCTGGCGCCGACAGCGTGCGCCTCGCCCGCGTGCTTGACGCGGTTCTGGTGGGTCTGGCCGATCGCCTTTTCTTTGACGCGCGCAAGGAACGCCTTGGTGACGCCCATCTCGACGTCGGCCTCGAGCAGGCTGAGGCGCACCTCGCGCAACGCCGAATCGATGTTCGACTCGGTGAGCTCGGTGAGACCGGCGAGACGGTTACGAGCCTGACGAAATCCGCGCGCGAGGGTATCGAACATGACGGCGCGTTCTTAGCACAAGCGACGCGAAAAAAGACCGCGCCCCGGCCGGAAAGGCGTCTCGGCGCCGCGCGCGGCCACGCCAGACTGGGTGCGTGCGGGGATTTTTTGCTGCGTGAGGGCGCGGTGCTTGGTTGGGGCACCGTTGGGGCGCTTGCCCAGCGGTTGGCGCGGGCGGAGACCGCTGGTTTTCTCGGATTCAGATCACCAAAGAGCAGCCAAGCTGCTCGTCATCCTCAATTCCATGCTCCGTCACGACACCGCGTGGACCACAGAATTGGTGGCTACCCCTTGACGGTCAACACGGCTGCTCCGTGGTTGCTCTAAATCTCGTCGGCCCAACCCAGAAAAACACCAGACTCTAATGGCCGATGAGGTTGCTCATCGCCTGACTGCATTGGGGCAGCTCGACCTCGAGCTGTTTCAAGAGCGCGTCGACACGCTTCATTTTCTCGGTGAGCTCGACCTTCTCCGGCTCGGTCGCAAGCTCGCCGTCGAGCGCGGCGACCCTGCCCGTCATCTCGTCGACGAGCACGCCGTATTCCGCTTTGGTTTTGTATGCCGCGCCGCATGCGTCCCGCGCATGCCGCGCCCGCGGGGTCTCGATATCTAGGGCGAGCAGATCTTCCGCCGCCTTCTTTTGCTCGACCGGCTGCGAGGACGGCAGCGCACGGATGCGCTCGACACCGGCGCTGACCTTCTCCTTTTCCGCTCGCTCGCTCGGCCCGCACGCCACTAGGGCGAGCAAGATCGCCAGTGCTGGTTGCTTCAAAACGCTACCCAGTTGGCCGGATGGTTTTCGTCGAGAGCAAGCGAGGTCGGTGGCGAGACGCGCGCAGCGTACGACCGTACGCGAGCACGCGAGCCGCCGAGATCGCGCAGCTATCGGCGAAAAACACCGGCCAACCCTACTCGACCGTCTTCGGCGGGGGGCCCATCTGGATGCGCTCGCCGAGGTAGCTGCCGATCAGCGTGAACATCACGCCGATGAGCGCCATGATCACGTACATGAAGCCGGGCAACACACGCACCGTCTGCGTGTAATAGAGAAAAATGACGGTCGGCATCGCGACCAGCAGCGCGGCCACGACCGGCTCGATGAACGTGCGACCGGGGGAAATCATGCCGATCAAGAGACCGCCCAGGAACCACACGGGGATCGACACCAGCATGCCGTTCGAGCCCTCGAAGTCGAGCGCAGTGACCACCATCGGCAAACCGAGCACCAAGGCGCCGGTGAGCACGCCCAGCACGACGATGGCGATGACGCACCAGAGCACGCTGAAGCCGGTCTGTTGCGCTTGCCGAGAGCGGCCTAAATCCTTCGATTTCGCGCCGCCTGGGTCCATCGCGGCCCCGCACGACACGCAGCGCGCAGCGCTGGGCCCGTTCTTGTACCCGCACGCTGTGCAAACGACCGGCTTCGCCCCGTTGGCCATGAGTGCGGTGGAGGCTAGTTATACCGCAGGGCTTGGGCAAGCTTTGCCGCCCCGTGCCGACCGAAGGCCTGGACAGGTGTGGGGCAGTAACCTCACCAGATCGGGATCTCGGAGCCTTTTCCGTTCGCTATACTGGCTGCCGACGTGTCAACTCATCCTAGCCAGGCGCTAGCTGCCGTGAACAGGCTCGAGCCGGACCCGGAGCTACTCGCACTCCCGGCGCCTCCGAAACGGGAGCGCGGCGTCACGGTTGCGACGATGGCCCTCACCGGCCTCGCGGCGGCGCTGTTGGCGTGGTCGCTGCGCAGCGAAGCGCGCTACGCCCTGACATCGGGTGCACCGACATCAGTCGGCGATTTCACGAAGCTCACGCTCGATGACACGATGAAAAATCGTTACGTCGAAGGCGTTGCCCTGCTCGGCACCGAGGGCGCCATTCGCTACGGGCGCGCTGCCGAAAGCGACACCTTTCGTCTCGCACCCGTGGCGGGCAATCCGAAGCTGTTCGTCGAAATTCGCGTCCCCGAGGGCTTCGAGGGGCCGCGCTTCATCCCGCCACGATCGTTCGCCGGCCGGCTCGTGCCGTTCGCCGACTCAGGCCTGCGACACGCCGGTTTGAGCGACACCATCGTCGAGAAAGGCAGCACCACCGTGCCCAAAGACGCTTGGATCATCGTCGACGGCTCGTCACCTCGCGCGTCGCGCTGGGCGTTGATGCTGGTCGTGCTGTTCGGCGCGTTCTCGCTCTGGAACGTGATCGGTGTGGTTCGCTTGCTCGCGCGCGTGAAAGACGATGGTTCGAAGGGCGCGCCGTCGGACGAGGGCGCGACCACGACATGACTCTGGGGCCGCAAGGTGGGGCGCAGGTCGAGAAAGCGCTCGACGACCTGGTCCAACGGCTCTCGAAAGCCGACAGCACCGCCGAGGTTCGGGCAGCGCTGATCGAGGCGCGCAGGCTGCGCAACGTCACGCTGCGTTGGGGCGCGATCCCGCCGCCACCGGATGCTCGCCGCGAAATGATGTCGCGCGTGATGGTGCTGGTCGCCAAGGCCGGGGCGGGTGCAGCCAGCTCGCCGCCACCTGCACCCGCCCCGCCGGCACCGCCGTCCGGCCCGCTGATCACGGTCGAACGCCCACCCGTCCGCGCGCTGTCACCGTTTGGTGGCCAGCTCTCGAGACCCGCAGCAACACCACCGGCGCCAGCCGCCGCACCTTTGCCGGGCGACTTCAGATCCAATCCCGAAGTAGGAATGACGCGGGCGCGCGCGAATGGCGGTCTGCCACCTACCAAGCCGCGGCTTCCAATCGGTGACTATCCCGAGCTCGACGCGATCGCGCCCCCGCGTGCAGCACCGCCGCCGCTCCCGCCGAGAGCCCACGCTGCACCCGCTCGCAACCTGAGCCCGATCCCGGGCGTGGTGCAAAATCTCAGCCCCTTGCCCGCTCAGGTTCGGGCTCCAGTCGGCGTGGCCGCGGCGATCGCGCGTGGCATCACGCCGAGCGCGCCAGGGCGCCCGATCCCGTCGCTGAAAAAGGAGCCGAGCCCGCTGCCAGCCGTGTTGCGCGTCAGCAACACGGGACCCGCTCCGAGACGCGCCACGGCAGCCGGCCTTCGCCCGATTGGGGGCGCCACGCCGGAGCCGACCCCGCCGCCTGCTCCCGCGAGCGATCCGCAGCGCAAAAAATTCCCGACCTTGGACTTCGCCTCACCATCTGCCTCCCCTCATCCGCCGGCGGCAGCGCCGCGGCACTCGACGGCGCGTCCGCTGTCGCCCGTCGTCCGCCAGTCTCAACCGCCCACGCCACGCGTCGATCCGACGGAGGCGTTGCGGGCGATCTCTTCAGCGGCCAACATGCGCTCGCGCTCGCCGCATCGAGCCCACACGATCGCCGGCATTCCAGAGGCGAACGAAGCGTTCCTGGCGGCGCTGCGCAAGAAAGAGCCGATCGCGAGCGAGCCGCCCGAGCCTGAAGAAGAAAGTCCGCAGGCGCGCTCCAACAGACCGACAGCTGCACCGCCACCGCCGAGCAAGGGCCCGATCTCGACGGGTGCGCCACCACCGCTCAGACGGGGCGCGGCCAAAGCCACGCAGATGATGGGCTCGATCAACGCGGCTGACACGTTGGAGGCGCTCCGTGGCGGCCGGGCGCCCGTTTTCGGGAGGGAGCTCGGCGAAGACGAAGCCGAGCTCGATCCGCCGATCATCAAGCCGTCGAATCCGGCGAATCTGGCGGTGCCAGTCTCGCAGCGCGGGCCACAATCGTTTCGCCCCGTCGATCCCACTCCACAGTCGCGACGACCGAGCGGCACGCTGGCTGCGGTCAGCCCGAGCTCGCCAGCGATCTTGGCGATCCCTGCTGCGCGTGAGGGCCGGCTCGACGGCTTCAGCAGCGCCGTGTCTGGCGCGTCGATGGCCTCGGTGAGCCCCGCCAGAAAACAGCCGTCCAGTCCGACACAAATCATGGGCTCCCCGCCGCCGCCTTCAATGCGCGCGACGCAGTCGCATGAAAAGCCACTGCGCACAGTGATCAATCCCGGCGTGACGATCGTGCGACCCGACGCTGCGCAGTGGCAACCCCACCCCGTTTCGCGTGGCGCAACGATCAAGCTCTTGTTTCGCGATCCCCGCTCCGGGGTCTACACGGCGCTCGTGCGGCTCGCGCCCGGCTCGTCGCTGGGCAGGCGTCGCCACGCCGCCGCTGAAGAGATGTTGCTCGTCTCCGGCATCGCCACAGTCGGGCAGCACGAGATGCGCGCCGGCGAATATTGCCGCGCCGAGGCAGACACCGTTCACGACGCGATCACGACGTCGACTGGCTGCACATTCTTTCTGTGCGGTTCGGAGAACGACGAGTTCCTGGACGACGCGTGAGCGCAGCGCAGGGTACGCTCATCGTCGGCGCGGGCGTGATCGGTTGCGCCACCGCGTTCGAGCTGGCGCGCCGAGGCGTTTCGGTGCGAGTGCTCGAGCGCAGCGTGCCCGGAGCGGAGGCCTCCAGCGCAGCGGCCGGCTTGCTCGGGGCGCAGGTCGAGACCCACGCTGCCGGTCCGCTCGCTCGCCTCTGTCTGCTCGGCCGCGAACGTTTCACCGCCTGGGCGAGCGACCTTCGTCAGCGCACCGGCATCGATGTCGAGCATCGCGTGTGCGGGGTCACCCGCGTCGCCTTCTCGCCAGACGAGGCGCGCGAGATCGAGCACGACATCGCTTGGCAACGCGCCGATGGCTTGCGCGTCGAGCTCCCCTCGCCTGCCGAGCTTCGCGCGATCGAGCCAGCCATCAGCGAGCACGCCTTGCTCGCGGCGCGCTTTCCCGACGACGCGCGTGTCGACCCGCCGCGCCTGTTGCGGGCATTGCGCATCGCAGCCGAGCGGGCCGGCGCAGTGTTTTCGTCCGGCGCGCTGGTCAGGCGTGTGCTGGTCGAAAACGGCGTCGCCGGTGGCGTCGAGATCGAAGGCGGCCAGACGCTGCCGGCCGCGCATGTCGTGATCGCAGCCGGCAGCTGGTCGAATCTGGTGCCGGGTGTGCCTGTGAGCGCCACCGCGGTGCGCCCCGCGCGCGGTCAAATCGTCGAGCTCTTCACCAAGATGCCGCCGCTCCGTGGTGCCGTCTTCGGCAAGCGCGCCTACCTGTCGCCGCGCGACGATGGGCGCGTCTTGATTGGTTCGACGCTCGAGTTCGTCGGCTTCGAGCGAGCTGTCACCGCCGGAGCCGTACGCGACTTGTTGAGCGGAGCGATCGATCTGGTGCCCTGCCTGGCAGACGCCGAGGTCGCACGCATGTGGTCGCAGTTTCGCCCGTACACCGAGAACCAGCTGCCGCTGATCGGCCCCTGCGCGGTCGAACGTCTACTGCTCGCGACCGGTCACTTTCGCAACGGCATCTTGCTCGGGCCCATCACCGCCGAGATCATCGCCGACTTGATCATGGGCAAACCGCCCGCCCTCGATCTGGCGCCGTTTCACGCCTAGGAGTGTGTCGGCGAAAGGATTCGTGTGCGGATCGTCTCGCGTCAGGAAAAGTGGAGAGCCGTCAGCGAAGCAAGGCGAGCGGGCAAGCGACCCGGGCGCAAGGCGAGCGCATCGACTACAAATCCTTATCGCGCCACTTGTCCGCGCTACGCAGCCTGAGCGGTGGTGACAGCGGCGCCACGCCGGGGCGCGGTACATGCGCTGGCTTCCGCCAGGTGTAGATCGGCACCGCCTCGTTGCGCGTTGCCTTGCGTTCGCCGGGCGCCGGCAGCTTGCAGCGCACCCAATAGATATCGAGGCTGACAATCTCGTCGTCCGGCCGCCCGCTGCGCTCGTGATAGTCGAGCAGGTAGTTACGCAGGCCGTCGCGATAGATCTGGTTTCGGTCGAAGCGAACACGATTGCCGAAGTCTTGCCGCGTCTGCGACAGCCCCTCGCCACGGGAGTCGCTCAAGTCGAGATCCGGCGCCTTGCCAGTGAGCGGGTCGATGTGGCGCCCGTCGATCGTGACGGCGTCGACAGCCAGTACGCCGTCGTCCTGAATCGGATTGGGCGCGAACATACCCCAGCCCTGATAGATGCGAAAATAGCCATTCGTGACGGCCAAAAACTCAGGCGTCTCTTGGGGCTTCAGCGGAATGACAGTGTCGCCCAGCCAGCGCGTCAGCAGCGACAGCGCTTCTCGCTCTTGGGCGTCCATCGATTGCCCCTCTTTGACCTTCGGGGGCAGCGAGCTCGGAATGACTTTGTTCTCGAGCCACGCCTGCATCGTCGCGCAAACGATGAGGTAGCCGACGAGCACCTCGCGCAACACGACACGCGCCCGCGTGAACCTACGCGACACAGGGGCGGCGCTCACCGGCGCGCTGGGAAGGAGACTCAAGCCGAAGAAGCGCTCGACACGCGTCGCGTTCTGCAAGGCCCACGCGAAGCTGCGCTCTGGCAGGCCCACAGAGACCAGAGCGACGAGGCGCGCGCACCAGCGGCCGAATGGCAGCGCATCGGTGACCGCGGCGAATACCGACTTCGGCTTGCTGGACCAGCCGTCAGCGACCCGCACTGAAAGCAGAGCACCGTCGTTGTTGGTCTCGAAGCGCACGCGCTGCCGGTGGTCGAGTCGCTTGATGATGCGCGCGATGGTGATCGCGAGCGGGCTCGCTTCGTCGACGCCCAACGTCACCGGTCGCGAGCGCCGCGCGTAAAAGCGATGCGCGCGCTCGAAGTGGACCGGCAAGAGCAAGAGCGTCGACCAGCCGATCAAGAACCACGAGAACGGTCCCAGCCGCATGAACACGCCCAGCATCGTGTGCAAACCCAGGATCAAGCCCATCGCCAAGAGCCGGGTCGCGAAGCGCGCGCGCGGCGAAAGGATGCACACGAAGATGGTAGCTTCGACGGCAACCACGACGAAGCTCGTCACCGTGAAGACGAACGGGGGAAACGTCTCGCGCACGAACACGGCCGCACCTGTGACCATCCGATTGATGTGGAGGACGTAGTGGATGGTGTCGCCGCTGCGCCAGATGTTGCCCGTCTTGTTGAGGACGTTGAAGAAGTAGACCAACGCCAGATTGGCGATCACCGCGAGGGCGATCAGCGAAACGACCGGCGCGCGTTCGGCGGCGCTGTCGGATCGATCCGAGAGCTCAGCGACGCTCGTCTCTTTGTGCGCGCGCCAGGAGGCGCGCCATGCGTCGATCGAGAAGCGTCGCTCGATCGGCAGAAAACACGCCCAGAAGCAGGCCAGATTCTGCGCGATGTAGCCGCCATTTTCGACGAACAACATGCGCGAGTCGCGGCTGGTGATGAACACCATGTTGGCGAGCGCCATCCAGCGTGAGCGCCAGCCGAGCACCAAGCAGAGCTGCACCGCGAGCCCGAGCAGAAATAGAACATGCACCTCCGGCAGCGTGGAGAATGCATGAAAGATACTGAAGAGTCGCTCCGACATCGGCCGCTTCAGATGCGCGTAATTGGTGAGCACACCTGCGTTGGAATAGAGAAAGCCCGCCTCCAGCCAGTGACGGATGGTGTCGGCGAAACAGAGCAGACCGAGCGCGATTCGAAACAGCGCCGCAGTGCGAGGGTCGATGCGCAGGTAGCGCGCAACAAACCAGGCTCGCGCCCGAGAGCTCACTCCAGCTCTTGGCCGGGGCTCTCGAGCGGCCGCGGCGGCACGTATTGCTCTTTTTCGTCGAGCTCCGGCTCAGGACGTATCTCTCGCGGCCGCACCCCTGGGATCACCGACGCGCCCGTGCCGCCCATCGCATTGAACGCCTCGAGCAGCTTGGTGCCACCGCGACCGTGCCGAAACAGCCGGCGGGCTTGCGGTGGCTCGCTCGGATTGGGAAACGTGGGTCCGCTCACCCAATAGGCGTCTACCCCCTGCACGCGCTCGCCCTCTTTGTCGGCCTCGTAGCGGGGCCCACGCTTGCCGAGGTAGGTCTTGAAAGCTGTTTGAAAATTGCGATTTTCGTCGCGCTGCACCTTGTCGAGGTAAAGCGCCCAGCGACCGCCCAGCCGAAACGGCCGATCGATGGACAGCGCTGCCTCACCCTGGTTCAGCGAATCGAAATAGCGAGGCTGAGCACTGCCACCACGAGCCGCGAGGGCTTTGCCGACCTCGGACTGCGTGTTTTGCGAAGTAGCGGTGTCGACGATCATGCCGCCGTGCTCGCGCGCCGGCTCCGGCGTGAGCAGCGTCCATTTGGCCGTCGTTCTCGACCACCAGCTTAGACTCTCGAACACTGCTGGCTGCGGCAGCTTGAAGCCGACTGGGTTGGCGGCGGTGGCCTGGGACAAGATCGCTCCGACCACGACGACCGCCATCAGCTCGCGGCAGACGGTGAGCACCCGATAGGCGTTGCGCGCGAAGGGCGAGAGCGGCTCTTTCAGGGGGACAGGCTTGGCGTGCGTCGCGACGCCACACGCGTTGAGCCCCACTTCAACGCTGATCTTCGTGCGATTCTTGGCGATCGTTCGATAGAGCGCGTCTCGAACCGACGAGATGCCGGGGATCGAGAGAAATAGCCCGAGCAAGCTGAAGCCAGGCAGCGCTCGCAGAATCTCGACGACCGCCGCCCCGTGGGTGACGAAGCTGCCGTCCGGGCGCACCACCACGATCGTCTGTTCGACGAGCTCGCGGGTGATGCCCTCCGGAATCGAGCGCTTCTTGGTCGCAGCGCTCTTCTGGTCCCAGACGGAGAGCGGCGCCTCGCTCTCGGACTCGAGGATGTCATTGCCTTGAATCAACAGATGATTGCGACTGTCGTAGCGGCGCAACAGCTTGGAGAGCCAAAAGCAGATGCCGCAATCGACATCGAAGATCACGGTGCGAGCGCGGCGTACGTCGCGCTGACCTGCCCACTTTTCCCAGCCGTCGTTCGCGATCACCAGGGCTGCTGCGCTGGCGATGGTTAGCCCGAAGAACGTGAAGTTGGAGAGCAACGCGTAGGTGAGACCGATGAACACCATCGAGCCGGCCGCGACGCCGCGCGCGGGGGTGCGCAAAATCGGGACGACCAACAAGATCGGAATGATCCACTGAAAGGTGCGGATCACGTGCGTGAGCCCACCGAGCGTGGCAGCGTCACGCAGCGCAAAGCCAGTGGGGCTGGCGAACATGTAGATGTGGAGCGCGTTGTTGAGGGCGCTGCCGTCTTGCCACGCAGCGCCGACTTGCTGTTTCGCCAGCGACAAGAAGAAGACGGCGATCAGCGCCAAGGTGCCGAAGGCAGCGACCGAATAAGGGCTCCAGCCGGGGCGACGGCCCTGTTGCACTTCCTCGTCGCTGAGGATCGCCTGCGGATCGCTCAGCTCTGATGGCCGCGTCTCCCGCATCGAGCTGGCTTTGGCGACGACCGCGTCGAGGCTGAAGCTCGAGCCGAGCGGTAGAAACACGGTGGTGAACAGCAGCGCCAACGCGAGCGGCTCACCCGGGCCTTCGATCAACAAGTTGCGCGCAGTGAGGCAGAGCAACCCGATCAGCGAGAGCGCGTGAAACACGCGCGTCTTCCAGCCGATCATGAAAAAGAAATAGCAGACGCCGATCACGACCAGGGCAAACAGCGCTTCGCCCGGGGTGTTGAAGGCGTGGAGGGCGCTCCACACGAAGCGGCCCTGCGCCTTCAGATGGAACAGATGAACGTGGTTCGGGGTCACGCCGTCGTTCGAATAGAACGCGGTGACGTCCAGCATGCGGCCGGACAAGTCGAGCAGCAGCGCGAGGCCGAACCAGATGCGAAACAGGCCCAACGACCGGGGGTCGATGCGCGTGAAGTGCCGCAACACGGACTTCACTTCAGCTCGTCCTCGACTCGGAAGCGGAACTCGTCGGCGTTCTCGATGGCCGGGACGGCCGATTTTTGAACCAGCAGCGTGCGGATCGCCCACACGTCACCGAACACGCGGTACTTCAGCGCCGTCTGATCCAGATAGTCGACGCCGGCGGAGCCGCCGGTGCCGGTGCGGCGGCCGATCACCCGCTCGACCATGCGCGCGTGACGCGAGCGCCAGATCAACATGCCTTGCTCCATCTCGACGAGGGCATCGAGCGCCTCGCGCGGCCAGGCGAGACGCGGCAGCTCGCGATAGCTCTCCAAGAAGACAAGCGCTGCCCGGACCTTGCGGCGATGCAGCTTCTCGTCCTCGTCGAACGACGGATCGTCTTCCGCAAATAAAAAATTCTCGGCGAAACGTAGCTCTTTCTCGTAACGCTCCCGCCAGGTCGCGAGCTCGGCAGGCGAGAGGTTCAGCTTCTCGCTGACAATCTCCATCCGCTTCTCGATTTCGCCGCGGTGCGACTCGACCAAGTCACGCAAGAATTTGTCGGGCCCCTCTGCCGAAACCGGCGTGCGGGCCAGCCAGTTGTAGACGACCTCGCGCAGGCTGGGGCCATCGGCGAGACGGCGCTGCACCCGCACGAGCGCGGGCGAGGCCGAGCCATCCATCGCTTTCAGTGCGTCTTGGTAAGAGCCGTTCGCGCTGAAGCCGATGCGCGTGTCGTCTTCCAAACCGAGCAAGATCTCGATCTCGCGCAGCTGCGCCGACTGAAAGCCGCTCGCGCCGATCAACGAATCGCGAAACCCGAGGTAGTCGCGCGTCGTCAACGTCTCCATCACTTTGAAGTGCGCGACGGCTTGCTCGAAGATCGCGGTCACGCGTCGAAACGAGCGCGTGGCCTGCGCCAGCGCCATGTCCGGCACCGGGTTCTGGTTCAGTAGATCGCGCGCCGAGTCGAGCTCGCGGATCACCAGCTTGAACCACAGCTCGTACACCTGGTGCACCACGATGAAGACGACCTCGTCGTTCGCCAGGCGCGACTCGTCGCCGTCGATGCCGCCCTGGAGCCCGATGAGCTCCTCGACTTTGATGTACTCCCAGTAGTTCAAGTGCTGCGCCTCACGGGCAACTGTAGCGAAGAAGGCTCGTGCTTACTCGACGCGTTGTAGCCCTTCGGCGCCGATGTCGATGGGCGGCCCGAAGTACACCAACTGCGCTCGCTCGACACCGCCACCTTGCGTGACCTCGAGCGAAGTGATGCCGACGTCGGGGCAGAGTGTCGTAACGATACGGAGCGGCCGGTCGCCACCGCGCAGCTCTTCTGTGCTGAGACAGTTGGCGAAGGTGCCGAAATCGAGCGTAACCGTGAGGTTTTGCTGCTTCAGCTTGGTGACGCCGCCGTGCGGTCCGAGCCACTCTGCGTTGGGGTCGAGCGGCAGCTTCAAGAGAAATGCAGGCGCACCTGTCTTGGTGGTGGTGGCGATGCCGCCCGCCGCAAACTTGAACTTCTGGGTGCCCGCGGGCTTCCGCAGCTCGCCTGTCTTCGCGCCCGAGCGATGCACCTTGGCGACCAACAAGCCGGTGCTGACCGTGTCGCCGAGCACCTCGGTTTTGTAGTGGTAGAGCGTGCCCTCTTTCAGCGGAAACCAGCGCTCGCCATCGGTGCCCGAGCTCGCGCCCTCGACGCCCTTGTCGCCGCTCTGCCAAGACGAGCTTGCGCTGTCGGAGGCCGAACCGGCGCAGCCGAGGAGCAGCACGCACGACAGTAGAAGTTTCATCGGTTCGTTGGTTCTAGCGGCTGGTTCGTCGATTGCGCCGGCGCTGCGGGAGGCGCGCCTGGATTGTGCTTGCCCAGGTAATGCCCGGACAGCACGACGAGGATCCCGATACCGACCAAAATCAGGATGCCCGACAGCGGAGCCGGGTCGATGCGGCGCCGAAGATCGAGGGCGGCCGCTTTGACCTGCTTGTTCTTCGTTTGGGCCGCGACCTTCGGCGCCTCTTCGCGAACGAAAGCGTAGTTCCCCCGCTCGAACGCAGACAGCAGCCGTTCGAGATCGGCAGAAGCGGGCCAGCCTTCCGTGAACGCCGGTCGATCAGGCTCGGTCGGCGCCGCTGGCTCGACAGCCGGCTCCTCTTTTTCAGCGGGCGCCTCTTCTTCGGCCGGCGCGTCTGCGTCGGCTTCGGGCGCATCGGCCTCGGGCGCGTCGGCCTCGGGCGCTTCGGCCTCGGGGGTGGGATCCTTCATCGAGGCACATCCTCGGGAGCCGCTCTATCCTTGAACGGAACAGGCGGCTCGTCATCTTTGTGCACGACACAGCGCACGCCGTCGCAGTTGGCTTTGTACACCCGCTTTTGACCGCAACCCGTGGCCTCGTACCTGCCGCCCCAGCCTTCTTCGACCCGAATATCGCTGGCCGGGCACTCGAGGTCGATCTCTGCGTCGTTCAGGACCAAGGGCTTCGCATTTTGAGCACCGAGCGGGTAGCCCGTGCCGCAGCCTGCGGAGAGCGCTAACGTGAGACTCAGAGCTGTGCGGAAAAGCAGATGCATCCTCTTCGTGCGCGCATGTTGAACGGCGCGCCGCCCCGTGCCAAGAGTCAAATCCTCATGAGGAGCGCTGTTTGATGATTCAACCTTCGGTTGAAATATCATGCTGATTCGGCTCGTGCTCGGGCTCCTCAAAGGGCTCGTTATCGGTGGGTTGGTGGGCTTCGGTCTGGCCAAAGTCGGCTTCGCGGCTCCGTCCGCGCTCTTCGCGTACGCGGCAGCAGCGCTCGTCGGTGCGCTGGTCGGGCTCATCGCTGGCAAGCCGATCTGGGCGGCTGGCGGCCGCATCGAAGCGGGGCTCAAGGCCGGCTTTGGCGCCCTGCTCGCCACAGGCTTGATGGCGCTCGCTCGTAATTTCCTGGGCTTCACAGTGCCGTTCGACCTCGGCTCGCTGGCAGCTGCCAACCAGTCGCTGAACGAGACCAACGCGCACGGCACCATCGGCGGCCTCGCGATCGTCTCGCTTGCGCTGGTCGCAGCCGTGATCGGCGCGTTCTACGACGCCGACAACACCCCAGAGCTGGAGGCAAAACAGGCTGCAGGCGCGGCGCCCAAAGCGCGCATCGCAGGTAAAGCCGGCGCACCAACCGAAGCCGATGAGCTCTTGGAGGAGGACGCACCACCCAAGAAACAGGCGAAGCGCTGATGGCGAGAGTACTGTTGTTTCTATCGGTCGCAGGCGCGTACGCGATCTTGATCGGTGCGCTGGCAGGCCTGGTCGCGCCGACTTGGCTCATCGTGTTGGTGCTGCTCGCGATCGCGACGATCGTGACCTTGGGCACCTTCTTCCCGAACTTGGCTGTGTTCGTGAACGTTGTCGCGCGCGGAGCCGAGGGCTCGCGCGGGGCGGCGCTCACCTTCGACGACGGCCCTCACCCTGTGCACACGCGACGGGTGCTCGACGCGCTCGATCTCGCCGGCGCCAAAGCGACCTTCTTCGTGATCGGCAGCAAGGTCGAGGCAAACCCGGACGTGGTGCTCGAGATCGTGCGCCGCGGACACGAGCTCGGCATTCACAGCTGGGATCATGATCGGTTGCTCAACATGCGAGCAGAGCCCCACATCGTGAAAGATCTCGAGCGTACCCAGGCCGCGATCGAGAAGGCTGCCGGCGTTCGCACGAAGCTGTTTCGTCCACCTGTCGGCCTCACCAGCCCGCGCACGCGCGTCGCCGTCGCCGAGCTCGGGCTGACAGTCGTCGGCTGGACCGCGCGCGCCTTCGATGGCGCTTTCAGCCCTTCCATCGAGCGTGTTCTCGCGCGCATCTCGCCATCACTCGACCACGGATCGATCGTGCTGCTACACGACGCCGCCGAGCGCGGAGACGAAGCACCCAGCAGCCTCGCCGCGCTGCCTGAGCTCTTCGCGCTGATGAAACAGCGCGGCCTCGAGGCTGTCACCGTCTCACGGTTGCTCGAAGAACGCGGAGCCAGCCTGGCCGCTCTACCGAGCCCGTAGTAGGCCTGTGTTCGTGAATGTGAGCCCCCAAATCGGCGAGCGTGTTCCCAGCGTTCGCGTGCGCATCGCTGCCGAAAAGGGCAGTGGCGAAGACATCACCACCGAGGCGCTCTTCAGCGGCAAGAAGGTGGTGATTTTTGGTCTCCCCGGTGCGTTCACACCAACTTGCTCGAGCAAACACGTCCCCGGCTTTTTGACGCACTTCGATGCACTGAAGGCGAAGGGTGTTGATTTGATCGCCTGTGTTTCTGTGAACGACGCCTGGGTGATGGCCGCGTGGGCGCGTGAGCAACGCACCTTTGGCAAGATCGCGATGATCGCAGACGGCAACGGCGACTTCACCCGCGCGATGGGCGTCGTGCTCGACGCAACCAGCTCGTTCATGGGCGAGCGATCGAAGCGCTACGCCGCCATCATCGAAAACAACGTGCTCGTCTCGCTCGACGTGGAAGAGGCTGGCAAGTTCGAGGTCTCCAGCGCCGAAGCCGTGCTGAAGCGGCTGTGACTGGTTAAGCCGGCCGACCGATCAAGTCGACGCCGAGCGCGATCGTATTGGCGCCCGTTTGAGCAGCACCAGCTGTGGAATAGGTAAGCCTCACGCGCAGCATCGGTCCGATGGGTGCGCTGAAGCTCGCCAGCAGCAACGCTGGCGCCGTAAGGGGTGAGCCCCCGGTGATGGGGCCCACAAGCGCGACTGAGGAGCCGCCGAAAATGACATCGGGCTCCTCGGGTGCGAGCGTGATGTTGTCGACCAGGATTCTCAAATCTTGAGTGCCGCCCGACCAGGCGCCCCGGGAGTGGATCCGAACGATCAATGCTCCAGAGACCCAATCGCTGGAGTCGACCCCAACTGCGAGAGGAATTTCCTGGATCGACCCGCCTGTCCGCCCGTCGAAGCTGAAATCAGTCTTGGCGATGATTGGCACGAGGTACCCATTGCCTCGAGGTTCCATGTCGTAGGCCTCGGCCAGTTGGCCCACCCGATTGTCGAAGCCCATACTCATCATTGCTGCCACCCTCCTGTTGCTAAATTAGCGTCCACGGCGGCCGATCAAGTAGATAGAAGCGCTGAGGCGGAGCGCAGCCGTGGCGGCCAAACCACCCTGGTCAAACGTCCAACGCACACGCGCTTGAGGTCCAAAGGGGGGGCTGAACGCCACTGTCTGGCAACGTGGAACGGGAGTCGCCGAGGTGA
>Ga0105048_10000168_pt1 | contig 89109 bp, 69 predicted proteins | sample MAT05_FD_78382 | JGI IMG/M metagenome (GOLD analysis project Ga0105048, IMG submission 78382) | Freshwater microbial communities from Lake Fryxell liftoff mats and glacier meltwater in Antarctica - MAT-05 | ecosystem: Environmental > Aquatic > Freshwater > Ice > Liftoff microbial mat | place...
CTACCTGCACGCGCAGCCGCGATCCGGGCGCGTGCAGCATCCCGCGCCGGGCGATCACGTCGAGCGCGTCGTTGACATCGGGTCGAGCGATCGGACACGCTTCAATCGGGATGGCGCGGCGTGAATCGACGCTGACGAAGCCGAGCGCACCGTTGGGCGTGCCGTGCATGGTGACATGCACGCGGTAGCCGTAGTGATCGGACGTGGGTAATGTGGGCAGGATCGGCGCATCGGGCATCCCGCCGACGCGCGCGAACTGCTCGACCACGACCGCCTGTTTGATCGCCAGCGTCTCATTATAGGCAGCGTGCTGCCAGTGACAGCCGCCACAGGTTCCAAAATACCTGCAGCCGGGCGTGACGCGATGCGGCGACGCCTCCAGCACCTCGACCGTCTCGGCAAAGGCGAACCGTTTCTTATCCTGGGTGATGCGCGCACGCACCCGTTCGCCGGGCAGCCCAAAACGTACCAGGATCGCCTTGCCGTCATGTCGCCCGATGCAGTAACCGCCGTGCGCGGGACGGTCGAGAGTCAGCTCGATCAGATTGTCGTCGCTCACAGTGGCATCAGCCCGTAGGCAGCCGCCAGGAGTTGTACCGGGTGGATCGAGCGTTTTTGGGTGGCATGGGTGATCTGCCAGCGGCAGGTCTCGCTGTCACAGATAATGGCACCGCTCACATCCGGGGCGGCGGCTTGCTCGAAAAGTGCTTGTCCCACGTCCATTCCGATCTGGTATTTCTCTTCTTTGAAACCATACGTTCCCGCGATCCCGCAGCACGCCGCATCCGCCAGGCGCACACGCAAGCCGGGGATCAGGTCAAACAGATCGAGCGCGGGCTGACCCATGTTGTGCGCCTTTTGCTGGCAGGGCGCGTGATAGAGCATGGTCGTGCCCTCGGTCAGGTGCATCGTCTGAAAATCGTCGCGCAAATCGCCTCGCTGCGCCAGCAGCAGCAGAAATTCGCTGATGTCGTAGGTGTGCAGCGCGACGGTATCGCGTGCCGGGTGATCCACGCTCAGAATTTCCCGATAATCCGACTTGAGACTGAGCGTACACGACGTGGACGCGCCGACGATCGGCACGCCGCGTGCGGCATATTCACTCAGCCAGGTCAGATTGCGGCGCGCGTGCGCCCGTGCCGCGTCGAATTCGCCGTTGGACTGCATCGGCAGTCCACAGCAGGTTTGTTCGGGCAGCACCACATCATAGCCGTTATGTGCCAGCACTAACACCGCCGCTTTTGACGCCGCCGTATCGAAGTAGTTGCCCGCACAGGCATGAAAGTAGGCGACCTGTCCGCGCGGCGTCCCCTGTGGACGCGGTTTGTTGCGCGCGAACCACTCCCGAAACGGGGTGAACTCGAACACGGGCAGCGGGGCGTCGCGATGGATGCCGATCACCTTTTCGACCAGGATGCGCGCCGGACGAATCCGAGCGCCCCAATTCAGAAACGGCGCGAAGCGGTGACCAAGCCTGCCCATCAATTCCGATCGACCGAGGATACGATTGCGCAGCGGGATGGCGCCGTCGTACAGCTTTTCGCGGGCGCGAGCGTTCATCTCCATGATCCTGACGCCGTGCGGACAGACCATCGTGCAGATGCCACACCCGGAGCAGTAATCGACGCTCACATCCGGCGACTCGGCGCCGCGCGGCTCGTCCATACGAAAGCGCTGCGCCTGCGGTCCGACCGTCTTAGGTCCAGGGAACAGATCGGTCACCGGCGCGACCGGGCACGCCGACGTACAGATATTGCACTTGATACACAGGTCGGCGGTGAACTCGACCGAGTCGTAGACACCGCCGATCGGAATGGTATTCATGTCGATCAAAGTGTTCATGTCGCCCTTTTTTCCTGAGCATGGCACGCCATGCACTACGCCAAGCCCACGCTCTGCAATGCGCCGACCGCCGCAGCCGCCCCGGTCGCCAGATCGACGCCCTCGGTGCTGCCTTCCGCGACCGGACTGTAGCCTGCCAGCAGCCGCCCCGCCGCGAACAGATTGATCGCCAGCGCGCCCCCCGCCTCGGTGATCGGACGCATGGTGCCATCGGTGATCACGCCGACCCGATGGATCGGCTGCGCGCGTCCGCTCAGAAACGGCTGGCTCCACCACGCGGTCACGTCGGGCGCGTGCGGGATCGGCAGCGCCGCCACCCCTTCGAGCAGATTTCCTTTATAGTCGCTGTCGATGCCGCCGCCAAACAAGCCGCCGGTCGCCAGTACGATCGCATCGCCAGGCACGAAACGCGCCCGACCGTGTGCCGCCGTCTCCGCATACACGCCCGATGCGCGTTCGCCGTCGTCTGCGAACGCCAAGCCCTCGACGGTCGTGCCGATAGTGAAGCGGACGCCCGCCGCCAGCAGCGCCCGGCGCAGCGCGTGATAGAGACGCAGACCGGGCACGCTCGGCGTCAGCGTCGGAATCTCGACGATATGCGCGCCGAGCGCGTCAGCCAGCCAGGCGCGGATTTCCGGTCGGAACCCCAACACCGCCGGAAACGCGACCACGTCGGCACCGTCGCGGCGCGGCTTGACCGTATCAATCAGGTGCGACAGCCCGGTGTCGGTGTCGATCCAGTTGGCGGCGTCCACCGTCCAGGTATCGAAATTGCCCAGGCGGATCGGAAAGGGAATTTCGACCGCCGCCGCGTCGATGCCACTGGCACGCAGCCGATCGGCACACCAGCCCGCGTAAAAGTCGCGCCAGCCCGCAAACCCGACGACCAGGACGCGCCGCCCATGCAGGGTCGGATACGGCGCGCCGACGGTGAATGCCACCGATCGCAGCGACCCCGACGCGGTGATCGCCTGGATCGCCTGACCGGGTGCGGGGCTGCTCTCCAGCCGCGTCACCGAGTCGATCGCGTCCAAGCCGAGCGCCAGCGACTCGCCAGCGTGGGCATATGGATGTCCGTTGCTGCCGGACAGTGCCACCACATCCCCGGTCTCGATCCAGCCAGGATGGAGCGTGAGCGCGCCCTGTCCCTGTGCCAGCAGCTCGACGCGCGCCCCGGCGGTGACACTCACCCATGCGGCAGTCAGCCCGGCGAGTCCGCCGCCGACGATGACGATGCGCGGCGGACGCCCGCCATTCAGGGTCAGGCGCGGAATGCGCACGTTCGACCAATCGGGCGTGGTCTGGACGGTGGGCGCGTCCCCCGATGTGATGCCGATGATGCGCCCGTAGAGATGTTCCGCCAGCAGCGCCTGACGCAGATTGTGCCCCCACAACAGCGGCTTCATCCCCAAAAAGCGGCGCTCGGCAAACTCGGTCAGCACCGCCATACTGCCTTCGGGGGTGTCATGCGTGACATCGTGGCGGATGCCACACGCGCGATAGGCGCAAAATCCGCCCTGACAGGGTCCCATCCCCAATCGTAAGTCGCGGCGCAGATCGTGGAGCGTGTGCGCGTCGCCGCCCGCCAGCGCTGCGCGAATTTGCGCATCGGTGACGATCTCGCACTCACAGATCAGCGGACTGGGATTGTCACCATGTTCGAGCGCGTCCAGGCGATCGCGCAGGCGGTGCAGCCTGGAGTCGTCAGCACCCGATGCCGCCGCCGCTTGCAGCGCTTCCGTCACTGGAATCGTCGACTCCGCCTTGAAGTTGCCATAGGGCGCGTGCGCGCCCGGCAGCACGGTAGTCGCGGTCGCGCACGGGATGGTTATGCCGAGCTGTGCGCATACCAGATCAGCGACTTTTTCTGCCATCAGTCGATAGGTGGTCAGCTTGCCGCCCAGGATGCTGATCAGACCAGGCACCCCGTCGGTCACGCCGTGATCGAGCGCGGTGAAAGTACGCTTGGCGCCGCGCCCATCGCCGCCTGGATCATAGAGCGGACGCACCCCGCCCCAGGCGCGCAAAATCCGCGCCCGGCTGATGCCTGGCGTCATCGCCTCGGCTTCATCGAGGATGCGCTCCACTTCCCAGCGATCGACGCGGGTATCACCGGGATCGTCGGTGGTGACGCTGGTGGTGCCGATCACGCTGACCGTGCCGACAGGCACAAAAATGTCGCCATCACCGGGGGCGCGCAGCTTGTTGATCACTGTGTTCACCCAACGGATATTGAACGCCAGCATCGCGCCCCGACTCAGCCGCATTTTGAAGCTCACACCTGCCAGCGCGCCCACCTGTGCCGCCCAGGGACCGGTGGCGTTGATGGTGATCGCGGCGGTCACGTCGATCGACTCGCCCGTGCGCAGATTGAGCAGCCGCGCGCCTGTGATCGCATCGCCCGGCTGATCGCCCGTCCTGTGGAAGGTCTCGACCTTGTGATAGGTCAGAAATTCGGCGCGTCCGGTCTCGCGGGCGCCGCGCTGCAAGCCGTGCAGCAGATCCCACGAGTCGCACGAGCCGTCCGGCACCTCGTACACCGCTTCGAGGCGCGGATTCAGCACGCGCTCGCGCCGCAGCGCCTCGGTCAGGCTGACCTCGCGCGTCGGGATGCCGCTGTCGGCACAGCCGCGCAAAAAGCGATCAACGTAGCTGCTGTCGTCGCCGGGACACAGCACGAAATAGCCGCCGGTGTCCTCGACCGCCTCCGGCGCGACCCGGCGCAGGATGATATTTTCGTCGATGCACTCTTTGGCGCTCTCCGGATCGCGCACCGCGTAGCGCGCGCCAGAATGCAGCAACCCGTGATAGCGTCCGCTGGTGCCCGTCGCCAGATCGCCCATTTCCGCCAGGATGACGCGCACACCGCGCAGTGCCAGGTCCCAGGCGATGCCGCCGCCTGTCGCGCCACCGCCGATGATCAGGACATCACATTCCATCATGTGTCTTTCTACTCGGACGCATTGTTGTGCGTCCCTACGAAACGGGCGTGTTGTTGTGCGTCTTTAGGGAACGGACACCTTGTTTGTGCGTCCCTACGAAATTATTTTGGCGGTCAGACCGAGAAATTCACCGTAGCGCGCCGCCGCGACGGTCAACCCGTGCAGCGCCTCAGCGTCGAGCGGCTGAAATGGCGCGAGCGCGATCTCGACGGTGGCTTTTTTGATCGTGCGTCGCCATGTCCCGACAATATGTCCATGATAAACGATCGTGGACATAAAAACGCCGTTGCCGCCCGGACAGATCGCATCGGCATAGCGCCGCTCCAGCACGGCGCCGCGCTCACGGTAGCCCAACACGTACTCGTCGAAGCCGGTCAGCAGATAGACCGACTGGTCGGGCGGCGCGAGCGCGTCGGGCGCGAAAAAGTACGTCTGCCCATCGATCGTTTCCGCGACCAGCTCAGGCTTGATCGCCTCCAGCGCGGCGCGCGCCTCCCCCGTCAGCAGCCCCGACCAGGCGATGAAGTCCGCCAGCATGACCGGACCGCGGCTGATGAAATAGCGGCGGGCGAGCAGGGCGGCGGCTTGGTCGCGTGGCAGTGTCGCGCCGGACGGCAGCGCGACAAAGGTCGAGCTGGCGCCGCGCATTGCGCCCTGAAACAACAGCCGTTCCAATCCCGCGCGCATCATAATGTGGTAGCCGCGCTGACTGTCGCACTCGATCCCGTGCAATTCGAGATAGGCGAACAGCTCCGCGCGCGTCATTTCGCCGCCTTCAGCGAGCGCGTCCTCGACCAAAGACAGCGCGCGCCTCATCGTCTCGTCATCGAGTTCAAGCTGATCGCGGCGCTGTGCGGTCTGCGTGATCAGGCGCGCCGCCACCAGATCGATGATCCAGTGTACATCGGCGGCAGCCATACAGTGCAGCGTGCCGCGCATCGCCCACGAGCGGATGACCGACCGATCCGCGATAGCGCGATCGATGTCGGCGGCGGTGCTGTGCGGCATACGCACGCCGAACGCCCACTTTGTGCCCGGGTAATCCTGTCCCTGCATAGCGCCCAGCCATGAGGCGACCGCAGCCGCGTCGGTAAAGATCGTCCCCGCGATCCGTTGGCTGACCAGGCGGCGCAAACCGATAGGCGAACGGGCGGCGCTGGGCGGCGCGTCAGGGTTCATGGCGTCACCCACCCGCGCGACCGCTCGACGGCACGCCCCCAGCCCGCGTACAGCGACTCGCGCCGATCGACCGACATATCCGGCTCGAAGATGCGCTCGACCCGCCGCTGTGCCGCGATCTCGTCCTGTGACTCCCAGAATTTGACCGCCAGCCCCGCCAGATACGCAGCACCGAGCGCGGTCGTCTCGATCACCGCCGGACGCTCGACGGGCACACCGAGGATATCGGCTTGGAACTGCATCAGAAAGTCGTTGCGCACCATACCGCCATCGACGCGCAGTGCAGCCAGCGCCAGATCGCTGTCCTGCTGCATGGCGGACACCACATCGCGGGTCTGGTAGGCGATGCTCTCCAGCACCGCGCGCACGAGCTGCGATCGCCCGCTGCCGCGTGTCAAGCCGACGATCGCCCCGCGCGCGAACTGATCCCAGTAGGGCGCGCCCAAGCCGACAAAGGCGGGCACCATGTACACGCCACCGGTGTCGGGGATGCTCTCGGCGATCGCCGCCGTCTCCGCTGCCGATTCGATCAGCTTCATCTCGTCGCGCAGCCACTGCACGGCTGCCCCGGCGATGAAGACGCTGCCTTCGAGCGCGTACTGAGTCGGCGCCTCATCCAGCTTCCAGCCGACGGTCGTCAGCAGGTTGTGCGTCGAGACGGCGGCATATGATCCCGTGTTCATCAGCATGAAACAACCCGTGCCATAGGTCTGCTTTGCCAGACCTGGCTGATAGCACGCCTGCCCGAAGGTGGCAGCCTGCTGATCGCCCGCGACCCCGGCAATGGTGATCGCGCCGCCGCCCAGCAGCGTCGTCTCGCCATAGACGGCGCTGCTCGCCAGGACGGTCGGCAGCACCTCACGTGGGATACGCAGCCGATCGAGGATCACCTGACTCCACTCCCCCGCGCGGATGTCGTACATCAGCGTGCGGCTGGCGTTGCTGACATCGGTGACGTGCAGCCGCCCTTCGGTGAGGCGCCAGATCAGAAAGGTATCGACGGTGCCAAACGCCAGTTCGCCACGTTCAGCGCGTGCACGCACCCCCGGCACATTGTCCAGCAGCCATGCCAGCTTGGTGCCGGAAAAATAAGCGTCGGTCACCAGCCCGGTGATCTGACGGATCGTGCCGTCGAACCCCTCCGCTTTCAACTGTTCGCACAACGGGGCAGTGCGTCGGCACTGCCAGACGATCGCGTTGGCGACCGGCTCGCCTGTGGCGCGATCCCAGAGCAGCGTGGTCTCGCGCTGGTTGGTGATGCCGATCGCCGCCACCGCTTCGGCTGTCACGCCCTGCTTGTCGAGCAGCGCACGCGCGACATCGTACTGCGAGCGCCAGATGTCAAAGGGATCGTGTTCGACCCATCCCGGCTGCGGATAAATCTGGCGGAATTCCTGCTGCGCCGATGCGACGATCGCGCCCGCGCGATCGAACAGGATCGCCCGCGACGACGTCGTGCCTTGATCGAGAGAAAGAATGTATTGTTTCACAAAAATAACACCTCACGTGCGTGATCATGAACGCGCGTGATTATAACGCGGAATGTCCGCTCATGCCTTCTGTGTGAAGCGGGTGTGCTGCTCGATGGCTTCCAGCAGTCTGCCGGTCATCTCATCTTTGGAAAAATAAGCATCGATCCCGACGTCGCGGCTCTCGCGGATGATTGCCAGATCGTTGAGCGCAGACAGCATGAATATGGTGGTATCGCGCGTATCCGTCCGCCGCCGGAGCTGGCGGCAAAGCTCGATCCCGCTCATCTCCGGCATCATGTAATCGAGAATGATCAGCGCGGGCGTGACTACATCGAGGATGCTGTCGGCTTTGAGCGGGTCGATGGTGGCGATCACATCGTAGCCGTGTTTTCGCAACAGCAGACTCAGCATTTTCGAGATCGTGATCTCGTCGTCCACGACCAGGATAGTTTTGTTCACGCGGAATCTTCCTCTTACCGACTGGAACGCGGCTGGTAGGGGTCATCGATTTTAGTTCCAGGTCTGCATCTGTTGACGGTGTGAATTGGCGGCAGCCGGGAACGCTGCGGCTCGTCCCGGCGATCATCGAAGGGATGTTGAGGTCGGTTAAACTGTGATCTCCCCGCCGCAGTGCTTCGGTCAGTTATCAGAATTAGAATGCGTATGCGATCTCTTGTGCCAGCGCTTCCAGCGAGTCGGCGTGGATGCCAGACAGCCAGTGCTGCGTCTCGATCGAGAGACCATAGGACGCCATGACGTGGGTATCACGCTCGAATACGATGCGATGGCAGAGCGCGTCATCCAGCAGCGCCGCGGTCAGCAGACGGTTGATCCGCTTGTGTTCCTCGGCGCTGATGAGAAAGCCCTGCCAGATCGACTGCGGCTTGCGCACGACGTTTGGTTCAGCAGCGGGCAGCGCCTCATCGAGGCGCCGTTGCAAACGTGCCATTGATCGACCTCGTAACTATCAGGATCAGGTAGGTCCCGGAACGTCGGGTCCACCGGTCTGCGAGCCGGCGCCAGCGATGCCGACACCGACCAGACTCAAAGCGAGCAGGCTGACCAGCAGCACCGTCTTGGCGAAACGAGTGTTGGAACCGATCCAGGTGGAGGCGAGGACGATTTGCGTCTTCATGAGAAGCACCTTTTAGCATTGAAAACATCATGTCGATTGATGTTTTCAACTCTAAAAGGCGCCGCTGAACGCCGTACTTACGGGGTTTTTGAGGGAGAAAAAAACGGACGCACCGGGGTGCGTCCGTCAGACTCTCATTGCAGCGGGACGATTGTGTGACGCAGCGAGATACGTCCGTCAGGCGAGCAGATTTTTGACGAGCTGCACCGTTTCGGGGGAGGGCAGGACGCCCAGCTCGCCCAGGAACAGCCGTTTCATCTTTTCCCACTGCGCGACGATCTCGTGCCGGAGACCCATGCCCGCGTAGATGAGGAACACTTGACGGTAGATGTGTTCGCGCAGCGGATCGACCTTGAGCGCCTGCAGAAACAAGCGCAGCGCCTCGACCAGATCGGCGCGCGCCATAGCGATCTCGCCCATCGTGATCAGCGCGTCGAGATACACCTCGGACAGGTGACGGCGGTAGTCGAGCGCCCAGTCCATATAGCAGTCGGGCAAAAAGTCACCCTGATAGATATCGAGTGCGCGCCGCCACAGCTCGCTGGTGAGCGGATCATAACGCGGCTTGCCTTTGGCGTCGCGCACCGCACGCTCGAATACCAGCGCGTCGCACCAGATACTGACCTCAGGGTTGATCATATAGACATCGTCCTGAAACACGATCACGTTCGCGCCAATCACATCGCGCGCGCGCCGGACGGTGGTATGAAAAAGGTTCTGCGCTTTCTTCGAGTCGTCGGTGGTGGGGAAGAAGCGCAGACACAGGTCCTCGCGGCGCTGCGCTCCCTCGACCAGTAAATGTACGAACAGCACACGGGCGGCGTGGGCTTTCCACTCGTTGGGCAGAATCAGGGATCCGTCGCGCTCGAAAATCTCTTTACCGAGCGTCTGCACCTTGAGACTCATCGTCGGCGCGCTGCTGCCGTTGTCGAGCGGGATGATATTCGACGGCTGCGCGCTGGACTTGCGCAGCGCCCGCGCTGCCTTTTGCAGCGGCTCATAGCGTTTGTCCAGCCGAGCGAGCGCGTCGTAGAGCATCGGCGTAAACGCGATCTCCGCGATCGCAGTCTGAATGAGCGGGTTTTCCTTGATGCGCGCCAGCAGCGCGGCGAATGCCGTGTCCGCCGCGCTCAGGTCGCCGCGCATGACGTGCAGCAGCGCCACGATCGCCAGAGCGTGCGCGACCGCCATGCCCGCGTTCAGCGTGTGCAGCCGATCGAGCGCGCCCGCCAGCTCGATCAGGGCAGCATCGGACGACATGCTCAGGGGCATCAGGGCACAGCGCGCCACCACGATCGTCGCGCTCTCCAGTCTGAAGCCGTGCGCCCCAGCCAGCGCGCCCGCCTCGATCAGCAGGCTGTGCGAGTCGTCGGGACTGCCACGCCAGCGCATCAGCAGCGACAGCCCGATCAACACGCCGCAGCGCACATAAGGCTCATCGACTCCCGCCAGCTCCAGCGCGCGATTGTACTGATGGATCGCATCGTTGTACGCCCCGCGATCGCGCAGCAGGTCGCCCATACTCCAGCACATATAGGCTTCGGTGCGGCGGTCGCCCGTGCGCAGCGCCAGACGGATGCCCTCGTCGAGCAGCTCATAGGCGATCGACAGCTCGCCGCGCAGATACATGAACAACCCGAATTGATTGAGCGCGGTCGCCAAGCCGACCTGACCGGGCGAGTCGCGGCGGATCGCCACAATCTGTCGCAGACACTCCGCCGCGTCATGCACGCGCCCGACCTGACGGTATGCCTCGTCCAGATCGCCAAGCAGCTTGGTCAGCGCCAGACGATCGCAGTAGGTCTCGTACAGCGGACGCGCCGCCTCGAAGTCCGCTGCCGCGTCGGGCGCACTGCCCGCGCGCAGATGGGTGAGACCGCGCACGCGCAGCGCGGCGCCTTGCAGCGCGGGCGGGGTGTCATCGGCGTGCAGCACCGATTCAGCGATGGTGAACGCTGCGTTGTGATTGCCTTCGAGCAGCGCGATGTGCGCCTGCATCAGCCGCACGCGCGCCAAGCCTTCAGCGTTGCCAGCAGCGCTGAAGGCGTCTTCTGACTCGCTCAGATTGGCGCGCGCCTCGCTGTATTGCAGTCGATCGATCAGCACCGCCGCACACAGGTACAGCAGCCAGCCGCTGGTGAGGCGCTGTGCTTTGAGCGCGGCGTCCCATCGAAACAGTGTCTCGTAGCGCGCCTGATCGTAATGCGCACGGGCATACAGATCGATCAGGCGCAGCGCCTGTTCGTGATAGTCGCCCTCCAGATAGTGCGCGACCGCCTCGTCTACCGCTAGACGCGCCTCGTGCCACGCCGCGACCACGCCATGTGCCTCACGCCAGCGCGCCGGATGGCGCCCCTTGAATTCGCGCTGCAAAAAGGCGCGGAACAACCCATGCAGCGCCATCCCACCCGTGACGGGCGCGATGAACAAGCCGCGATCGATCGCCTCCTGCAGATGCGGCAGCGCACCCGGCAGCGCCAGCGCGCCGATCAGCAGTTCGGGGGTAATCGTCGGCAGCGTCGATGCCAGCAGCAGAAAGTCCTGCACGACCGGATTTTGGGCGTCGAACAGATTGCGCGCCAGCGAGTCGAACAGCATCTCTGGGGTGCCGACCGCGAACAGCGCCGGATCGAGAAACGTCGTCGGCACCGGTTGCAGCGCCAGCGACAAGCCCGCCGCCCACCCTTCCAGATGCGCCGTCACACGCGCCAGATCGGGTTCAAAAGCGGCGCTGCCGATCAACGACTCGGCAAGCCGGGCGGTCTCGTCGGTGGTGAAACGCAGTTTCTCCATACCGATCCCCAGCACCTCGCGCCGGGCGATCATGGACGCGGTGATCACGTCCGGCACCTGTTGACTGGTGATCAGCAGATGCACATGGGCGGGCAGCCCGGCGGCCAGTCCACTCAGCCATTGTTCAGCGCCAGCAGCACCCACCAGGTGCTGCAAATCGTCCAGGACATAGACGATCGATCCGGATTGCGCGTGCAGAAAGCGGGTAAGGTCTTTGACGAGCCGGGCGGGTGCCATGCCCGCCGTCGGCTGAGGTGCCGCCAGCCGAAGGAAAGTCGTGCCGATGGCAGCCGTCGCGCGCAGATGCAGGTTGTACACGTCGCGCTGCGCGGCATCGACGGTGTGCCAGATGACGGCGGCGCTGACCTGTCCCACGAACTGGGCTGCCAGAGTGGTCTTGCCATAGCCGGATGGTGCGCAAATGAGCGTGATCCGGTGACTCAACACGCCTTGCAGCAAGTCCAACAGCCGGGGTCGATCGATCGTGCCGGGAGAACGGCGCCCGCTCAAGGGGAGCATGGTAGATTGAGGCTTTCTTCCCCGATACGCCGCGCTGATGGTGCGCGACGCGCGCGGCGGCTACATACCGAGCTTTTGCTCGTACAGTGTGCGATGTTTGACTGCTTCGCCAAAGATGGCGAGTCCGGCGTTGAGCAGGATCAAGCCGATCAAGCCAAAGAAAAACCAGCCGCCGCGTTTGCGCGCTTTCAGGACGACCGCGTGCCCGACGACCGTCACGCCCGCCCCGACCAGCAGCAGACCGCGCGGCGCATTGGTACTCCACTCTTCGTAATGCTGATCCATAGGTTTGGTGAACCTTTCGTCCCAAGCGAATGTGCAGATCATAATGATAACGTGGGCGCGGATAAGTTTCCAATTGCAGTTGATCGTGAGCAGGCAGCTCGTTTCGCAATTGGGTTATCTTTGGCTGGTAGCATTTCACAGGGAGGCATGATGAAACAGTTTTTCTCACGCAAATCCGGCTTGCTTTTTATGCTGATGATTCTGAGTACATCCTTGTACTCGATCGACGCCGGTTCGACGGCTGCACAGCTGGCACCATCAGCACCATTCGACCTGGAATGGAGTCCGGATGGTGCCAAGATCGCAGGCGTAGGCAGTTATCTTATTCGCGTCTGGGATGCAGCGAATGGAGGATTACTTGTTGATGCAGCCATGAATTACCCCGTAACGCCCTGGGGATATTATATAGTTACAGATGTGGCATGGAGTCCCGACAGCCAGCGCTTTGCTACTGTCGCAGAAGATGCTTTCCTTCGTGTATGGACTGATTTAGGGCAACAAATCGCCCAAGTAAGCTTACCGTATTCAGAGTATGGATCGTTAGAGTTACTGGACTGGAGTCAGGACGGTCAGCGCATAGTCGTTGGAGGCTCTCCAATTTTCTATGAAACAGATACCACGATTATCGATGCCAGCAGCTATCAAATCCTGTACCGCGACTCAATGAGCGGAACAACCGAAATAGCCTGGCTGCCGTCTGCAGGCAACAATCGTGTCGTAAAATTGAATCTTTTTAGCACGGTAGATGTTGTAGATTTGACCACAGGTACGTTTGTGCCAGTTGGCATTACCGGCGTGCCTGCGCTCGCGTTCGCCATCAATTCAAGTGGCAGCGAAATCGCTATCGGTTATGCAGATGGAAAGATCATCGTCTGGGATATCGCCAGCACCGATCAGGTGTTCGAGATGCAAACCGGACTGCTGCCGTATCAGCTTTCTTATCTGGCGTGGAGTCGCAATGACGATTTACTGGCAAGTGTAGCGGGTTCGTCCATTCAGGTCTGGGACGGTCAGACCGGGCAGTTTCTCGAACGCATCTGGGATTATTCCGACTCGATCGCTTTCAGCCCCATCGATGATCGACTCGCCTATGTCACCTATCCTGAGGTTGCGCGCTTCGCGACCGTCCGTTTCCTCAACGCCGCCGTCACGCTGCAAGCCCGCCCCGCCGCCGCGCAGCCGTTCGTCATGGCGTGGTCTCAACCTGGCACGCCGACCCTGACCGCCAGCGTGACCGCCGACGGCGCCAGCAGCCTGATCTTCGATGCGGGCGCAATCCCGTTCGGGGAGTATCAGGTCTGGCTGAAGCATCCGCAGCACCTCGCCGTCTTACAGCCGCTGACCTTCGACACCGCGCTCGAACGCGCCAGCTTCGGCGGATTACAGGGAATGCGCACAGGCGACGCTAATGACAGTAATGGGGTGACCATCACCGATTTTTCCATCCTGGCGGCTGCCTATGGCTACAGCCTCGGCGCGCCGCAGTTCGACCCGCGTGCCGACTTCAATGGGAATAATCAGGTCAATTCAGGCGACTATAGTTTGTTGGCGAGCAATTTCGGTCAGAGCGGCGCGGCACGTCCTGGCGGCGGGGGTGCGCTGCGCGCGGCAGCGATCCTGTCTGGGAACGCGGCGCTGTCGCTGATCGCGCCGCGCCGGGCGCTGCGTGCAGGCGAGACGTTCGAGGTGCGCGTCCAGATCGACAGCGCGGGCGAGCCGATCGACGCCGCAGCCCTGGCGCTGAATTTCGATCCCGCGCGTTTGCAGGTCGAGTCGGTGACCGTTGGCGAGTCGTTCCCGCTGATTTTGGCGAACCAGTACGACAACGCGCGCGGGATGATCGATCTGGCGGTCGGCAGCTTCACCCCGGTGCCGGACACGCGGATTATTGCCGCCACCCTCCGGTTCCGGGCGCTGGCATCGGCGTCGGAGACGGTCATCGACTTTGCCGCCAGCGACGGGCTGCGCGAAAACAATCTGACCGCTGCGGGGACGGCGGTACTGGGTCGGCTCACGTCTGCGCGGCTGCGCGTGCGCTGACGCCGCCGTCACCCAATTTCAGGATTTGGCGCGCCAAATCCCTCTTCGATGCGCTGCCCCCTACTCCAGCCGACGCGCGTCGATCGCGCCCAGCGACGCGCCATGCAGCAGATGATCGACCGCGCGTTCCGCAGTCCCCGCCGCGAACGACAAACCGTGCCCGGTGAACCCGACCGCAAAGCCGACGCGCGGCATATCGGGCAGCGTCCCCGCCAGCGGCGCGCCATCGATGCTGAAGCCCATGATGCCCGCCCAGCGCCGATCGACGGGTGCGCTCACCTCAGGAAAACGCTCGCGCAGATAGCGGTCGAGCACGCCCTGCACGCCAGCGCTGACGCGATCGTCGGTGGTATCGGCTTCCTGCGGGCGGTAATCCTTGCGTCCGCCGCCGATCAGCAGACGGTTGTCGAAGGTCATGCGGCTGTACATATAGCCATAATCGCTGTAGGCACAGGTCGGGATGACCGACTCTGTCAGCGGCGCGGTCACGAGACACTGCGCGCGCGTCGGGATCACCTTGTCGGCAAAATACGGGTGCAGCGATCCGCTGTAGGCATTGGTGCAGAGCATGACATGGCGCGCCTCGAAGATCGCCTGGCGGGTATGCACCAGCACCGCATCGGTGGTCGGCATGTCGAGCCGATAGACCTCGTTATCGCTCACCACCTCGGCGCCGCTCGCCGCGATCACCGCCTGCACCAGCTCGTAGGGCTGCACCATGCCGTCATCGGGCTGGGCGATCGCCGCCAGATAACCGCGCCCGATCGGGTCGTGGTCATGATAGCTACAGTCGATGCCGTCGTCGTTCATGGCACGCGCCGCTCGCTCCAGATCGACGGCTTCGGCGGCGCTCTCCGCCAGCAGCATCGAGCCGATCTGGGCGTACTGCACGCCGCCGCGCGCGATAAATGTGCGCCAATGGGCGTGGGTGCGTTTGCTCAGTGCCCACAGCTCGCGCGTGGCATCATGTCCATAGCGCACGATGGCGTCGTGATAGTAGGCGTCCAGCCCGGTGAGCATAAAGCCGGCGTTGCGGCTGCTGGCGCCCAAGCCGGGACTGCGCGTCTCGGTGATCACCACCTGCCGCCCTGCCTGCGCGGCGAAGTACGCCGCCGACGCCCCGGCGAGTCCAGCACCGATCACCAGAAAATCGACCGCGCGGCGCGGCTGTGTCCCGTTCGCCTGCCAGATGGATACGGTCATGGGTTAGTCCCTTAGTAGGTGCATACATGAAATGGGGCGAGCCGATGGCTCGCCCCTACGGAATAGATTTATGATACCCGCATCAGCGTTACGGTGCGCTGGACTCCTCTTCTGGCAGAATCTCCAGGACTTCGGGCTGCACGCCCATCTCGACGGGCTGCTCGATGATGGTCGTGTCGTCGCTGCGTCTACCCGACGAGGTGACCGTGAAGCGCGTCTCGGCGCTCCAGGGGCTGTAGCCAGCCGTCTCGCTCCATGCCTGCAGCCAATAGCGGTAATTGTCCCCGATGCGGTACGCCAGGATCGGCGTGACCGAGCAAATCGCGTCCACGCACACATCCGCCGCCGCGTACCAGCGGTCGATCAGCTTGGGACCGCGCACGTCGCTCACCCACAGATAGTACCAGGTGGCGCCGGGGAGACGGTTCCAGGTATAGGTCACGGGCGTGCTGCTGGTCGAGACGATCGGCGCGATCGGGGTCGGCGCGGGCAGCGGACGGTTGACGCTGAAGTTGAACGCCCCCGCCCAGGCACCATAGCCGCCCGTCGTACTCCACGCCTGAATCCACCAGCGATAGGCACCTGCAAACAGATTGAGACCAGGGGTCACCGCGCACACGCCTGCCGCACAGATAGCGCCGCGCTCATACCACTGATCCATGACGTAGCCGTCAGGACCCGATACCCACAGGTAGTACCAGGCTGCGTCCGGCACCTCGGTGAATTCAAACCTCGGCATACCTGTCGCGATCGTGCCAGTCGGCGCGATCGGTGTGGTCATGCCGGGCGCCAGCGCGACCGTGAAGCGGGTCGGCGCGCTCCACGCGCTGTAGCCGCCGAGCGCGTTGAAGCTTTGCAGGAACCAGTCGTACACGCCGCCGATCATGGCAGCGCTCACGGTCACAGAACAGATACCGCCCACGCACACATCCGCCGCCGCGTACCACTGGTCGAGGACATGCGATCCGTTGGTGTTGCCGATCCACAGGTAATACCAGGCAGCAGACTCCACCGCGTTCCAGCTAAACATCGTCGGCGCGGCAGCCAGCGTGCCCGTCGGCGCGATCGCCGTCGGCACAGCGGGCGCAGCCGGGACGCTGAAGGTCAGCATGAAGGTCACCTGCTGCGAGTCGCCGCCCGCATCGGTGCGCCCAGCCACCACCACATCGTAGGTCCCTTCGGTCAGCGGTGCCGACGGGGTGAAGGTGAGCATCCCCGTCCCGCCGTCGTATGCCAGCGTCCCGACCACTGCACTGCCGCCCTGACGGGTGACGGTGAAGCCAGCCAGGTCGGTGGCGGACGCCGCGTTCAGCGTTTGATTCCAGCCGACCGTCACCGTGCCGTTGTAGGGCAGGATTCCGCCCGCCTCCGGCATACTCAGGATGACATACGGATCACGCCAGTTGGAGACCGTTCCGGCGGCGGTCTGCATGCCGGTGCCACCGTGCGCCGCCGTGATCACACGGTTGGGCGTCTCGGCATTGCCGTCGATCTCTTTTTCGACTTTATCCCACGAGCCGCGCGCGAACTTGTACTGCGCGCTGTAGCCGTCTGGCAGGTTGAGGACGATCTCCCAGACATCCGGTGACACCTCGGTCATCGGCATCAGACCGGGATCCCAGCCCGGATAGCCCGCCGCGCCAAAGTCACCGACCAGATGCACTGTGCCGATGGTGTGTGCCGGGACGGTCGCGCGGAAAGTCACCGCGACCATCAGCGCGACCGGAGTCGCCTGCACCGCGTTCGACGCCGCCGATTGATTGGCGCTGCTGTCGATCGCCTTGACGGTGTATTCGTAGGTCGTGCCCGCTGTCACGGTGGTATCGCTGAAGGCGACCGCCGCCGGGTTCATCACGTTACCGACCTCGGTCGGCGTCCCGGCGACTCCGCCGGTGACGACCGCGCGATAAATTTTGAAGCCCGCCAGATCGCCATCGGTGTTCGGATGCGCGTCCCAGCCCAAGCCGACACTGACCGCCGTCGTCCCGGTCACGACCAGGTTGGTCGGCGCGGCGGGCGCGGTGGTATCGGTCGGCGCAGTCACGGTCAGCACACCCGCGTCGGCGGCGTCATACGGCGGGGCGTTCTTGTCGGTGTAGTACCAGGTGACACCGCCGTCAGCACTCCAGCGGGTAGTGAAATTGAAGACCCCGACCGCGCCGGGCGTCATCGTGCCCTGATATTCGTCGTTGCTCTGTCCAAAATTGTAGCCGGAGTTCGGCGTCATCTCGAACCACGTCCACGACGCGGACGACGGCACGTCGGCGGCAGGTCCGTAGCCGACCTGTGCCTTGACGTTCGGAACGGCGCTGCCGCTGGCGTCGGTCACACCCTGAATCCAGATTTGACCGTAGATATTCGGCGTCGCGCCCGCGCCAAACACGATCTCGATCGCAGGCGGGTATTGCAGGTTGTACCACGAGTTCATACTCAGGTCGTAGGCGTTGACGCCAAAAGTAAAGGTCTGCGTCACCTGCTGAGTATCGCCGCCCGCGTCCTGACGTCCGCTGATGCTGATGGTATAGGCACCCGGTGCCAGCGCGCTCGACGGCGTGAACGTGACCGTCTGCGTCGCATCGACGTAATCGAGCGTCCCGGTCACAGCGCCAGACGGACCCGTCACGGTGAACCCGGCGCTATCCTCGACCGACCCCTCGTTCATGCGCTGATTCCAGGTCGCGGCGATCGTCGTCGCTGCGGGCGCGGCGGTGCCATTGCCCGGCACGATCGTCGTCACGAACGGATCGCGCCAGTTATCGATGGTGTTCTCGACCGTCTGCACCCCGGTGGTGCCGTAATCGACGGTGGCGCGGCGGTTATCGACCTCGGCGTTGCCGTCGGCTTGTTTCTCGACCATTTCCCAGGCGCCGCGCGTGTACTTGTACTCGACCTGGGTGCCGTCGAGGATGCTGAATTCGCGTTCCCACACGCCGGGCGATACCTGCGTCATCGCCATCGCGCCGGGGTTCCACTGCGGATAGCCCGACCCGAAGTTGCCCGCGATGTAGACCACACCAGGCGTACCCGCTGGCACGGTGGCGCGGAAGGTGATATCGACGGCGCGCATCTCCGCCAGCGCCTGCACGCTGTTCGAGGCGGTCGATTCGTTGAGACTGGTGTCGACCGCGCGGATGACATACTCGTAGCGCTCGCCCGTCGTCACGGTGGCGTCGGTGTAGCTCACCGCGGCGGCGCCCGTCACGCTGGCGATCTCGGTAAATGTGCCCGTCGTACCGCCCACGACCGGGGCGCGATCGACGACGAAACCGAACAGGTCGCCGTCGGTATTGGGGTGCGCGTCCCACGCCAGCATCACGCTGACGGCAGTCGTCCCAGTGACGGTCAGACCCGTCGGTGCGGCGGGGGCGATCACGTCGGTCGGCGCGGTCACGGTCAGTACGCCCGCGTCGGCGGCGTCATAGGGCGGCGCGTTCTTGTCGGTGTAGAACCAGTTCGATCCGCCGTCGGCGCTGTAGCGGGTGGTGTAATTGAAGGTGCCGACCTGAGTCGGGAGCATCGTGCCCGCGTACTCGTCGTTGCTCTGTCCGGCGAAATCGTAGCCGACGTTGGGCGCCATCTCGAACCACGTCCACGACGCGGACGACGGCGCATCGGCGGCGGGTCCATAGCCGACCTGGGCACGGATGCCCGGCGCAGCGGTGGCGGCACCGGTATCGGTCACACCCTGAATCCAGATTTGACCGTAGATATTCGGCGTCTCGTTGGTGGCGCTCAGGACGTGTTCGATGGTGTGCGGGTACTGGAGGTTGTACCAGACGCCGCCCCCGCCCAGGTCGATCGCCGGGATGATGCCGACCTCGTTGGAGTCGTCGCCCGTCAGTCCGTTGGCGGCGACGGTTTCGATCATGTACCAGTATTTGACCGCGTTGGTCAGCCCGGTATCCTGATAGGTCGAGTCCGTCGGGCTGGCGATCAACTGCCAACCGCCGTGACTCAGACGGCTGCGATAGACATTGTAGACTGCCGCGCCGGAGACATCCGACCAATCGAGCGTGACCTGATTCGCCGCTGGCGTGCCAGCGAGATCGGTCACCGCCGCCGGACGCCCGCCCGCGAACGAGGTGACTGGGAACAGCACCACGCCACTGTTGAACGGCACGACCGGGATGGTGAGATCGGCGCTGGCGTCCGCGGTGTAGACCGCCACGCTGAACAGCTCCGTCCAGGCGGCGTCCACCGGGGTGTAGCCGCTGAGATCGACGGTCACGGCTGCATCGGCGGCGCCGTTGTTGAGGATCACCAGGGCGGCGTCGCTGTCGTCGGACATCAGACGCAGATAGGCGTATATACCCGCAGTGTCGTCGATCAGCACCGGGATCAGTTCACCCGTGCGCAGCGCCGGATGGGCATTGCGCGCGGTCGTCAGCGTGACGTAGTGATCCTTGATCGCCGTTTGCGCGCCGCTGGTCTGCATGTGGGTGTAATACGGCGTCCCAGTCTGGTCGAGCCAGGGATAGGGCACGCGGTTGTAAGGATCGTCCTGCCACTGGCTGCCATCCCACGCGGGCGGGTTGACGGTGCCGACTTCATCGCCATAGTAGATGGTCGGCGCGCCGGGCATGGTCAGCTGCGCGATCGCCACACCCTTGAGGCGAGCGATCGAGTCACTCCAGTCATACGCCGGGTTGTTGTAGGTGGCGGTGGTGGCGGTGTCGGTATTGTGGTCGAGCATAAAGAGCGCGCGGCTGGTGTCGTGACTGCCGAGCAGGTTCATCATCGCATGATAGGCTTCGGGCGCATAGCGCTCACGCCAGTTGAGGATGCGCTCATTGAACCAGTACGGACTGAGCGGCGCCAGTACTCCCGCCGAGCTGCCGCCGTTGTGATCGTTATCGACGAAATTCTCGTCGCGGAAGAAGCTCAGGAACGCTGAACCATACTGGTAATTCATGGTGGCGTCCCACTGATTGTCGATCGTCCACGAGGTCGAGTTGCCCCATTCCTCGCCGACGATGTACGTCTCAGGGTTGACGGCATGGACGGCGGCGCGCAGCGTCTCCATGTAATTGTCGCTCGGATCGTTGAGCGTGCCGTGATCGATCTCCGGCGCCACATCGAGACGCCAGCCGTCCGCCCACTGCATCCAGTAGGGCGCGACCGAGGCGGTGCCGTTGTCCAGGAAATACGAGCGCACGCCCGCGTCATCGTGATCCAGCACCGGCAGGCTGTCGAAGATACCAAACCAGTAGTTGTAATCGCGGTTGTCCGAGCAGGGTGCGGTGCCGCCCCCGGTGTACGGCTTGAACGGGAACCAGTCGATGTACGGGCTGCTGCTGGACTCGCACGCCCCGCTCTCGCTGAACCGTCCATAGCGGTCGAAGTAGATGCTGTCCGACGAGGTGTGATTGAACACGCCGTCCAGGATCAGCCGGATGCCGAGCGCCTCGGCTTGTGTCGAGAGCGACTGAAACAGTGCCAGATCGCCGAAATTGTCGTCGATCTGCATGAAGTCGGTGGTGTCGTATTTGTGATTCGACGGCGACTCGAAAATCGGGTTGAGATAGAGCGCCGTCACGCCCAGACCGTCGAGATAATCGAGCTGGTCGATCACACCTTGCAGGTCGCCACCGTAAAAATTCTGGCTGTAGCCGCCCGCGCACACACTGCTGCTGCCTGGCGCCGAGCGCGGATCGCAGACGCGGGTATTCCAGTCTGCCGCGTTGGAGCGCACCAGCGTGTCATTGGCGCCGTAGAAGAAGCCGCCCGCAGCCGGATTGTTGGCGCTGTTGCCGTCGCGGAAGCGATCGACGAACACCTGATACACGACCGCGTTCTTGATCCAGTCGGGCGTCTCGAACGCCGGATCGTAGTGCGTCAGCTGCCAGCCGCGATCCGGGCTGCTGCCGATCGTCGCACCCCAACCGCCCGTATAGCGGTCGTCGTCCTCGTAGTAGGCGGTCGCGCTGCCATCGGTGGCGATGAAGCGATACCAGTAGACGGTCGAGACGGCGCTGACGGGCAGCGTCACCTCCCAGAATTCGTACAGGTTGGCGTCACCGGGGAACGTGACCCCCGACGCGACGCGGGTCATGTCGTACACGGTCGAGATGTTGACGCGATCGTTCCACACGCGCACCTGCGCGTTGGTCAGATCGCCATCGACCGCGCGAAACCGCAGCGTGACCGCCGTCCCGGTCGGGACTGCCCCTTGCGGGTAGCGGTAGAGCGGATCGCGGCTGTTGTGTCCCAGCTCGTTCCAATTGACGTTGTTGTCCGCTGCCAGCACGCTGGTACTGGCGATGGTGAGCAGCAGCGCCAGCATAATCCAGACCAGCAGCGGCGCCGCACGAAAATGACGCAGTGATAAAACAGGAGGCATAGAGAAGATTCCTTCTTCAAAAAAGAACATGTAACGCATTTTTTTTAGCGCGATCCAGCGCACGCCTATGATGAATGCGAGAGACGCTATGATAATCACGATCGACGCCCGTATACAACCGCTTTGTGCAGTTTGACCGATCGCCTCAGGGCGCGATCCGCCTGGTGGCACATGTCGCAGTTTGTGATACTATTTCGATATGATGATTGAACAGGTATTTTCTGCCCTAACTACCTTATGAACAACACTCTGGACAGCGAGCTTTTCGCGCGCACCCGCGCAGAACTGCAGCTGCACGATCGCGCCATGAGCGCGTCGAGCTGCGGCATCACCATTGCCGACGCGACCGCCCCGCAGCTTCCGCTGATCTATGTCAACGACGCTTTCGCGCGCATCACCGGCTACAGCCTCGACGACAGCATCGGACGCAACTGCCGCTTTTTGCAGCGCGACGACCGTGATCAACCGGAACTGCTGCGGCTGCGTGCCTGCCTGCAATCCGGCGACGACTGCACCGTGCTGCTGCGTAACTACCGCAAAGACGGCTCGCTGTTCTGGAACGAGCTGTACACCTCCCCGGTTCACGACTCAGACGGACGGCTGACGCATTTCGTCGGCGTACAGACCGATGTGACCGCGCGCGTCGAGGCAGAAGCGGCGCTGCGTCGTGAGCGCGATACACTCGAAAAGACATTGGCACAGCTCCGTCACACCCAGGCGATGCTGGTCCATTCCGAAAAGATGAGTGCCCTCGGTCAGTTGGTGGCGGGCGTGGCGCACGAGATCAATAATCCGATCGCCTTTGTCAATAGCAACCTGCACAGCTTGCAGCGCACGCTCGACGATGTTTTTGACGCTTACGCGCGCCTGGAGACAATCACGACCGCGCGCGCGGGAGAGGGCGATGCGCGCGCCATCCGCGTCGATGCCGATCTCGACTTTGTACAGTCCGATGTTGGCGATCTGATGCGCGCCTCGTTGGGCGGGCTGAGTCGCGTCAAGAAGATCGTCGATGGGCTGCGCACGTTCGCACGCCTGGATGAAGCCGAGCGTAAGCTGGCGGATGTGCGCGACAATATCGACAGCACGCTGATCCTGGCGAGCGTCGAGCTAAGAAACCGCGTGCGAGTCATGCTGGAGCTGGACGGGATGCCGCATCTGATGTGCTATCCAGCGGAACTCAATCAGGCATTTCTCAATCTGATCATCAACGCGGCACAGGCGATCCCAGAGTCCGGCACGCTGACCATCGGCGGATGGGATGAGGGCGATCACGTCGTCATGACCTTCACCGATACCGGAGTCGGTATCCCGCCGGAGATCCTGCCGCGCATCTTCGAGCCGTTTTTCACCACCAAGCCGATCGGCAAGGGGACGGGTCTGGGACTGGCGATCGCCTATCAGATCGTCACCGAGCGCCATCACGGGACGCTGACGGTGGATTCGACACCGGATGTTGGCACGACCTTCACCATCACGCTGCCTAAATCACTGCAAGGACTGCACGATTGACTCAACTGACGCGCATCGACGGGCTGCCGATCGACAGCAAAGCTGTCCTCGGTAGACCCGGACACCTGCTGATCATCGACGACGAAGAAGAAATCCTGAAAGCGCTGCAACGGCAATTCCGTCGGGAGTACACCATCTATCTGGCATCCGATGCGACGGCAGGCTATCGCATCATGACCGAGGCGCCGATCCAGGTGATCATCAGCGATCAGCGTATGCCGGGCATCAGCGGCTCGGAATTTTTCGGCAAGATCAAGACGGAATTTCCCGACGCGGTGCGGCAGCTGCTGACCGGATACGCCGACATCCAGGCGGTGATCGCGGCGGTCAACGATGGCAACATCTTTCGCTACATCCCCAAGCCCTGGGATCCGGTCGAGCTGGAGACGATCGTGCGCGAAGCCTTTGAGCGCTATGCGCTGATCGTGCAGAACCGCAAGCTGGTCTTCGAGCTGAAAGAGGGCAACATCCTGCTGGAGCAGCGCGTCGGCGAGCGCACGCTCCAATTGGGCGAGATGAACGAGCGCCTCAAGGCGCTCAATGCGCAAAAAGACAGCTTCCTCGGCATGGCAGCGCATGACCTGCGTTCCCCGATCACCGTGATACGCGGTTTCACCGATCTGCTCAAACATCCCCGATCGCGCCCGGAAGATACTCTTAAATTCGTGGACATCATCCGCGAGGCGCTCGATCAAATGCTGGCACTGCTGGACGATCTGCTCGACATCACCGCCATCGAGTCGGGCAAGCTGACTCTGCGCCTCGTCCCGACGGCGATCGCGCCTTTCATCGAGCGGGTATCGCGGCTGAACCGCTTCATCGGCGATCCCAAAGGGATCACGCTGGTGACGAACGTGCCCGACGATCTGCCGCTGGTGACGCTCGACCCACAGCGCATCGAACAGGTGTTGAACAACCTGCTCGGCAATGCCTTCAAATTCTCGCACAGCGACACCAGCGTCATGCTTGAGGCGGCGCAGGTAGACGGCGCAGTCGAATTTTCGGTATACGATCAGGGTCAGGGGATACGCCCTGACGAGATCGATATGGTCTTTGGTGAGTTTCAGCGCGTCAGCACCAAGCCGACCGCCAATGAAACCAGCACCGGATTAGGCTTGTCGATCTGCAAACGGATCATCGATCTGCACGGCGGACAGATCGGCGTCACCAGCACATTCGGCGTCGGCAGTCGTTTTTTCTTTCGACTACCCCTCTAGATATCCAGGACGTAAATAATTAAGGAAAGGCTATTGACCTTAACCTAAATTTAACATATACTAGTGGTGTCAATCGACATACGCGCGGCGCATTCGTTTTCGACCTGCCGCGCGTCCCTGTAGAGACAAGGAGACCAAGCAATGGAAGCCTTCATGACACTCGTCGGCGCGCTGGTGCTGTTTCAAGTCCTGTACTTCCTTGTACTCTTCACGGGCGAGCTCACCCGCTGGCTCTTCTCCATGCTCGGCGAGACGTACCGGAACAACAAGCGACAGGTCGGGACGGCACAGCAGCCCCTCACGTCGATCAACTAATCTCAGGGAATCACGGCTTCAGCAGCCTGTAAGGACGCATAACAATGCGTCCGTCGAGAAAGCCGTGATTCGCCGAAGCTCATTCAGGCAGCGGGCGCACCCTATCCCAGGGTGCGCCCGCTTTGTTGTGCGGCTGCGTGATAGTCTTGTCGCAGCCGCGCGTAGATCAGGCTGTCACTGAGAGCGCCCGCATGGGTACGCCGTTCGTTGCGCATCCGCCCTTCGAGTGTGAACCCGCAGCGCTCCGCGACGGCGGCGCTGCGCACATTGCGGGCATCGCAGCGAATCTCGACTCGTTCCGCGCTCAGTCCGGCGAACAGATAGTGGCTGAGTGTATTTACCGCTTCAGTGATATAGCCATGTCCGTGCATCGAGATGCGCCCCCAATAGCCGATCTCGAAGCGCGGCACATCCCAGGCGATATGATGCACCCCGATCGACCCCACATGCACGCCATCGTCGCGGCGCACGATCAGATAGCCGATCTCTTCACGCGCGCTCATCAGGCGTGCCATTTCGTAGATATGACTCTCGGAATCGCTCAACGACGGCGCGGTACGCGCCCATTCCATCCACAGGGTGAGTTCAGAGAACGACTCCATGATGCTGGCATGGATCATGCGCCCGTCGCCGGGCTGCGGGACACGCAGGATCAGCCGCTCGCTGTCTAAGCGGTTGCGAATAAAGGTCGGGATCGCGCGGGGCATCGGCTATACTTTCATCTTATGTACGTCAATCAGCCTGGCGAAATGAAATCATGACACGACCGACCAGAAAAGCAAGCGGTAACACACCTTCTCTCATGACACGCATGGCACAGGTGGACGAGCAGCCACCCTGGAAGCCAATGACGGCGATCATCACCATTATTGCGGCAATTTTCCTGCTGGTGATCATCGGCTCACTGGCGGCGGAATCGCTGTTTCAGCCGGGAATCATCCCGGTATACGGCTGGTCGATCGGGGCGGGGCTGATCGCGCTGCTGGTATGGCAGACGCGCGCGCGCGATCGTGCCGCGCTCAGGCTCGGCGCACCGACGACTCCGCTGCTGCTGATCATGTTCATCGCCTTTGGCGCGGCGGTGGCGATCGACGTGATCGGGCTGGCGCTGACAGGACAGTTTACTGCGCATCCTGAGCTGCTGCTGGTGAGCACCCTGGGCGCGCGCGCGTTGAGCGTCGGCGCGCTGCTCCCGTCGATCGCTTTCGTGGTCATCTTACAACCGATCGCGGAAGGGCTGCTGTTCAGCGGTGTGACACAGCCCGCGCTGCGCGCCGCGCTCGGCGGATGGGCGGGCTTGTTCGTCACCGCGCTGCTCTTCGGCGTATTTCACTTCCTCGCTTACACGCCGACATTTTATTTCACGGGCGGCGTGGTAACGGCGCCGTATTACTGGCACGGATTGGGTGCGCCGCTGCTGGCGGGGCTGGTATTCGGCGCGGTACGTATCCTGACCGGATCGACCCGCGCCGCTATCGCCGCCCAGATCGCCTTTGGGCTGTTCGCGCTGCTCAAGCTGTTGGTGGTGATCACCTGAAATGGCGTGCGCTGCGGACGCCGCGTCATGCGTCCCTATGACAACGGTGCCGGTGGCAGCGCCAGGTCGTCGTTGACCAGGCTAGAGAAAAAATTGATACACGTCAGATCGATATCGGACATCATATTTTGCAGTTCGCCATTGTCATCGTTCATGAACGCCGCCGTCACGTCGCTGAACGCGGGCAGCAGCATATTCTGCGAGCCGCGCACCTCGGCGCGCAGTATCAGCAGCAGCGGATGTGCGGGCTCGATCGCCAATCCCTGAGTGTAGGCGGCTTCGGCGTTCTCTTTTTCGTTCATGTTGCAGTAGGCGAGACCTTTCATGGCGTAGAGATCAGCCAGATCGGGGCGCATCGCCAGCGCGCGCTCGACATCCAGCAATACCTGGTTGTGCTGTCCCAGCAGTAAATTGGTGAAGCCGGAAAAAATCGGTCCCCAGACCACCGCATCGCCATCGCCATAGAGCGCGGTCAGTGTGCGCGTGGCGAGTGTCGGATCGGGAAACTCGGTCAGGATCGTGCGCATATAGCCGCGTGCGTCCATGATACGCGCCTCGCGCATGGCGATGAACGCGGCGAATGGATACGGAAAATTAGCGGTCGGCTGGAGGGCGATCGAGGCTTCGAGATCGCGTTTCGCCTGGGCGTAATCGCCCAGTGCATAGTAGATCGCACCGCGATAATTGACCGGAAACCAATCGTGCGGACGCGCGGCGACGATCGGGTCATAGGCGGCAGCGGCGGCGGCGTAGTTACCCTGGAAGATGTATGAATTGGCGCGCAGATAATTGGGCTGCACCCAATTGGGCGCCAGCCGCTCGGCGGTGTCGAGGTCTTGTGAGGCGCCGCTGAAATCCCCGACACGCTGGCGTGCCAGCGCGCGCACCACATAAAGATTAGGGCTGCCTGCTTCCAGCCCGATCGCCTCATCGAGCGTGGTCAGCGCGGCGGGGGTATCGTTGAAGAATTCAGCCAGCGCACGGCTGGTCAGCGCCGCCGCGCCCCCGCCGACGATCTCCGCTGGCGTGATATTCATCTCGTCGTGAATCACCAGAGTGCGCAGCTGTTCATAGCCGTCGCCGTTGGCATTTTGCAGCAGGGTCAGGATCGTCAGCACCTGCGAGGCGACGGTCTGCGTGCGCTCATCGGTCAGCCGGGCGCGCACATTGCCGATCCGCTCCATGTCGGCGCGCTCGAACGGCATCGTCGGAAAGGCAGCCAGCGAGCCGATCTGAATTTGCAGCTCGACCACATCGTCTCCGTAGTTGCCCCACACCACCACCGTCGCCCCGACTTCATCGGCGGCTGCCCGCGCCTGATCCGCCGAGGCGATCACGCGATTCAAACGTCGCACGCGCAGCGGCGAGATCGAGGTCTGGCGCTCGAATCGTTCGGTCAGGTCGTCCACGATCAGGCGCGTGGCGCTGCGAGTGCTGTTCTGCATCGCTTCCAGGTCTGCCACCAGCACCATGTATTCACCCGGTGCGACGGGCGCCACCGCCGCCGGAGTCGCGCCGGGGGCGGCGCCCGTCAGCGCGGACAGCAGCAGCATCACCGCCACCAGTACCAGGACAGCCAACAGCGCGACCGCGCCCCAGATCAGCGGCGAGCGTGTTTGCTGCGTCAGCCCGAAATGATCGTTGATCGTGCGCACCAGCTTCCTGACCTGCGCTTCGAGCGGTTGGTCGGAGGCGATCACGAACGGGGTCATGTCACGCAGCCCCTCCAGTGATGCGGGCAGTTGATCGGGCAGCACACCGTCATTGACCAGCACCGGGATCAACAGGATGTCAGGGCGACGCAGCCCCGCCTCGATCTGCATCCGCACACTGTCTTTGGGATTGTCGATCGCCCGTCCGCTGACGGAGGCGCGTTTGTCGCGCGGCATCCCCACCCACCCCGGTCCGATCAGCACCAGTATCACATCGACTGACCCAACCACGTCGTTCGCCAGGACGTAACGCGAGACGGTGCGATCCGCGAACCGATCGACATCGCGTACCACACCATTTTCGCCCATCGCGGTGGACAACTGTTCGTACAGCCGTCCGGCGATCTCGCCGCTGTCCTCACGGCGATAGGCGATGAACAGGCGCGGATTGAGGACGCGCGTGGTGCGCGGCTCGATCGGAGTCGCCCCCAGTGGCGTGGCTGGGAATGGCAGGTTCGTCTGTGAGGGGGTCAGACCGGCGCTCGACGAGGCAGGGGTATTGGGCGAGGCGGGCGGGACGGTGGTGGGATGATTGGGCATATTCAGCTCGAATACAGCGGGCTGTGGCGTCGCGGGCGTGGCGCTGAAGCGCGACGCGGGCGGCGTAGCGTCGATGCCGCGCAGCTCGGCGGCTTCGCGGCGCAGCATCACCAGGATGCGTTCCAGCTCGGCGCCGATCTCGCGCACGCTGCCGATGCGATCATCGGGGTTTTTCGCCAGCATCCGATCGAGCAGCAGCATCAGGTCTTCCGGCACCTCTGGACGCAGCGCGCGCACATCGGGCACAGGCTTGCGCATGATTGCGGTGAGCATCGTGGCGGGGGTTGACTCGATGAAGGCATGGCGTCCGGTCAGCATTTCGTACAGGGTCAAGCCGAACGACCAGATGTCGCTCTTTTCGTTGTGCGCATGACCCTCGGTCACTTCGGGGGCGAGGTAGGCGATCGTGCCCAGCAGCGAGCCGACCTGAGTCATGATCGTGGCGCCGTCGCCGATGTGCGCCACCCCAAAATCGGTCAGGCGCGGCGTACCATCCTCCGCCAGCAGCACGTTGCCCGGCTTGAGGTCGCGGTGAATGATCTCCATGCGATGGGTGCGGGTGAGCGCGTCGGCAAGATCGAGTGAGAGCGCGACCACGCGCTCGACGGGCATAGCCCCGCTCTGGCGCAGCACACGCGCCAGCGATCCGCCGGAGATGTACTCCATGATGATGTAATGGCGCCCTTTTTCCTCGAAGGTGTCGTACACGCGCACGATATTCGGGTGATTGAGCTTGCGCAGCAGCAGCGCCTCACGGCAAAAGCGATCGACCAGGGTCGGGTCTTGCGCGACGACGTGGTCTTTGAGCGCTTTGATGGCGACGATCTCACCCGTCTGGGTGTCCTGCGCGCGGAAGACCTGCCCCATACCGCCCTCGTCGATGAGTTCGAGAATTTCATAGCGATCGGCGATGGTTTGATGCACGGTCATGGGCTGTCCTCGTCGAACCGATAGGCGGGAATGCACAGTCTCATTGTAGCATGATCGTGTACGCAGTTTGGTGAAGGGATGGTGCGCCGATGCACCTTGATGCGCTATTCAGATCATGCCGCGTCGTTTCTGGGCAGCGCGCGCCTCGGCACGGATGAAATCGACCAGCCCGGCAAGCGTCGAATCGGGCGGTGTGCCCGCTGGCATGACGTAGATGCCGCTGGACTCCAGCCGCCACCCCTGCGCGCTGTACACACAGTGCGCCACCCCGACATCACCCGATTTCACGCCCATCAGCGTGAGCGTCTGCTGCACGAACTGCGTCGCCCGCGTGCCGCCGAGCGCGACGGTCAGCGGCGGCGTGCCCGTCTGCACCACCGCATAGACCTGATCGTGTTCCAGCAGCCGCAGCCGAAACGAATCGCCCAGCTCGACCAGCCTGGCGCGCCCTTCGGGCGAGAGATAGCCGGTCACATTGGCGGCATCGCAGCCCATGCCGTCCAGCGCCATCAGCATCGATCGCCCATCGGTGGCAGCACAGTGCCACGACTCGTCGGCACATGCCTCACCGACATCGAGCAGCACGATCTGGTCGGCAGCAAATTCAGCGCGCAGCCCTTTGAGGAAGGTGACCACGCGCGGCAGCAGATCGAGATCGCCGCGCAGCCCCCCGGTGTAGAGCAGCGTCGTCGTGCGCAGCGCGGCGGACGCGCGCATGGTACTCATCGATGCTTCCACTGCGGCGGACGCTTTTCGAGAAAGGCAGTCGTGCCCTCGGTCTTGTCCTCGGTGGCGAAGGTGAGATAAAAATTACGCTTTTCGTAATCGAGACCTTGTGCCAGCGTGGTTTCATAGACCTTGTTGATCGCGTCTTTTATGAGCTGCACCGCCACGCGCGGCATCGCGGCGATTTTCGCCGCCAGCTTCACCGTCTCATCGAAATAGCTCTCGACCGGAAAGACCCGGTTGACCAGTCCCGCCGCCGCTGCCTCTGGCGCGGTCAGCTTGCGATCGCCGAGCATGACCTCCATAGCGACCGCTTTGCCGACCGCGCGCGTCAGGCGCTGTGTGCCGCCCGCGCCGGGCATGATCCCCAGCGTCACTTCGGGCTGTCCGAATTTTGCCGTCTCACTGGCGACGATCAGGTCGCACATCAGCGCCATTTCGCAGCCGCCGCCCAGTGCCCACCCGCTCACCGCCGCGATCACCGGCTTCCTGATGCGGGTGAGCCGCTCCCAATCCGTGAAATCGTCATGCAGCATGTCGATCGCCGTCAGCTCCACCATTTGCCTGATGTCGGCGCCAGCAGCAAAAGCTTTGTCGCTCCCGGTCAGGATCATGCAGCCGATGGCGGGATCGGCGTCGAATGCCTCCAGCGCATGAAAAATCTCGCCCGTGAGCTGGCTGTTGAGCGCGTTGAGCGCGCTCGGACGGTTCAGCCGTACCACGCCGACGCCTTCGGCGGGGGTCTCGATCAGGATCATCTCGTAAAGCATCCCATTATCCTTTCACATGAATAGCAATTCGCGCCAGACAGGGCAGGCATCGTCCCGACAAGCGCGATCATACCGCGCTCGGCGCCGTTATGGGAATCGCATCAGAAAATCCGCGATCGCTGCATCGATTTTTTCAACCACGATCAGATCGTCGACATGTTTGGGCAGCAGCACCAGCACGCCGTGCAGGGCGATCTTCATATCGTCGTATGCCTGTTTTGCCGTCGCTTCATCGTCAAAAAAACGGGTGTGTCCCGCCCACCCGTAGACGACGACGCTGATCGCGCAGGCGGCACGCAGACAGCCGTCTTCCCAGGTGATGCGCGCGCCTTCATCGTGCTGTTCGTCTTCCAGGATGATCCCGCCCTCGATCCCGCGCATACCGCGAGTCGCGCCGTTTTCAAATGGATACCAAAATGGAGAGGCTACGTTCATCTGTCGGGTTCCGATCGGTTCGAGTTGCTATCGACTTATCCAGTTCAGGTTACAATAGCGGCAGATTGAGGGTTTTCAATCGCGAGTCGTGCCTGTCGATGCTGCCGCTGCAACCGTCCCGGCTCTGGCATAAAGGAATTGTGAGATGGTCAACTTCATCAAACGTTTGTTTGGCTCCACTCAGGACGACTATCTGCCAGTGACCGCTCTGGAAAAGATGACTCTCACCTTTCCGAATGGGCAGGCACCCATCGCCGTCCGAGTGCATACCCCTGTCAATCCGCAGAGTATCATCAACGCGCTCGATCTCAGCACGCCCACCCCTGCCTTTTTTGTGTCGGGCGGCGCGGGCGCGATGAATACCGAGTCGATGATGAGCAGCCGCGCTACACTCGAAGACGGCTTGGCGCGCTTCCTGCACGATCACCAGGTGACGCTGTTGGACGGCGGCACCGCCACTGGGGTCATGCAGTTGATCGGATTGGCACGCCAGCGCCGGGGCTACACCTTTCCGCTGATCGGCGTGGCGCCGGATCAGGTGGTCTGGCTGCCCGGACGCGAACGCACCGAGGCACAGCTCGCCGATCTCGACGCCTTTCACAGCCATTTCGTCCTCACCGACGGCGACGACTTTGGCACCGAATCCGAGACGCTGATCCACCTCACCTATGCGCTCTGTGGGCGCGGCATCCGACCGCGCCTGTGTATCGTCGTCAACGGCGGGCAGATCGTCAAGCGCGAAGTCCACCGTATGGCGACGCAGGAACCCCGCTTCCCGATCCTGGTACTGGATGGCAGCGGTCGCTTTGCCGACGAGCTGGCGGATGCCTTCCGCGCCAAAACCTCGGAAGACCCGCTGATTCAAGAGATTCTGGACAAGGGCAATGTGCATTTTCTGCACATCAAGGCGGGCGCGGGGCCGGTGCGCAGCTGGCTTGAGAATTATTGCGGATTTTAATCGAAGCGAACGCATCGTCAGGCGTGCCTGCGAAAAACCCGGACATATTGTTATGTGTCCCTACGAAATTCAAAAACACCAGAAGGGTTGTCGTCATGCGTTTTATGCTCGCCCTCATGCACAGTGGTTCAGGTCGAATCATGGTCGGCTTCATGGTCGTGGTGGCGCTGTCGTTCGGCGTCGGTGTCAACGCACAGGATGTGACCACGCCGCCACCGCCGACGACACCCCCGTCGTCCAGCCCACCCGCCGAATGGACGCTCACCCAGGCTGAACTGATCGAGCTGCGCCGTCTGGTAGACCTCACCCGCAGCAACGCCGAGGATGCCGCCCGCTATGCCAACGATGCCAGCAACTTTCTGGGCTTGTTCGAGGCTTTCAGCGTGGTGATTGCGATCGCAGCTGCTGCGCTTGGAGTGGTCGGCGTCACGCGCTTGTTCGCCGCGCAAAACGCCCTGGTCGATGCCCGCAAACGCATCCTCGACGAGATCGCGGCGCTGCGCTCGCAGTTCAAAACCGAGATCGACGACCGCGAACGCGATCTCAGATCACTCGAAAATCAGTTGAGCCTGACCCTGAAGCAGCAGGGCACGATCGCCTCACAGGCGACGCTGGCGCTGTCGATGCTGCCCCTGGGTGAACGCCAGTATCGGGCGCAGGATTACGCGGGTGCCGCTGAGACCTACATTCGCGCGCTGTCGCTCGACGCCAACAATCCGCTGATCGCCTATCGTCTGGGCTACGTCTACGTGCAGAATGGACAGCTCGCCGAGGCGGAATATCATCTGATGCGGGCGCTGGAGATCGATCCACAGTTCGAGCTGGCACGCGCCGCCCTGGGCTATGTCTACCGACGCAGCGCCGACAAGAAAGCGGAAGGCGTCGAGCGCGATCTGACTATGAACCGGGGTGAACAAAATCTGCTCGAAGCCCTGAAAGCGCAGCCGCGCCTGGTCGATGAAGACGGTGAATCATGGTGGGGGTCGCTCGGCGGGTTGTATCGGCGGCGCGGACAGCTCGATCAGGCGATCTACGCTTACGAGCAAGCCGCCAAAGTGACGCCGCACTCGTCGTATCCGTTCAGCAATCTGGCGCTGTTGTACATGCAGAAGCACGACAAGCACGAGATGATGCGCACCTACAAGCGCGTCGAGCGGCTGGCGCGCGGCGAGACACAGGCGGAAGTCGATAACTACTGGGCGTATGCCGACCTGCTGACTGCCAGTCTGGCGCTGGGCAAGCTGGAACAAGCCGACGAAGCAATGCTCTCCGTCCTCGACATCGGACCAACCGACTCCGATTACACGCTCAACCAACTGATCGACACGCTCCAGCGGCTTGGTGAGGCGATGGGCGGCGCAGCCAGCGCCCCCTATCTGGAGGGCTATATCACCCAACTGCGCGAGCATCTGACGCGGCGCGCGGAGTCACGCCCCGCCGCGCTGCCACCGAGCGCGAATTGACTTGACAGGCGGCGCGGATTAGCATGAGTGCAACCACCCGCGCCGCTTTGCGTACCATCTGGTAGCAGCCATTCTTGTAACAGCCATCTGGTAACAGCCATTCTTGTAACAGCCATTCTTGTAACAGCCATCTGGTAACAGCCAATGAAAGGCAGACCCTGTTGCGTTCACTGTCGCTCTTTTTGATCGGCGTATTGATCGCGTCGATTCTAACCGGATGCGCGGGCGCCGCCCCGACCGAGACGCCGCCCGATCCGCTGGCGCTGATCACGACGGCGGCGGACAAGCTGCGCGCCGTCAGGACGTTTCGCATCTCGGTCGATCAGACCGGACCCGACTACTATCTGTACACCGATTATGCCGCCGTCTTTTTCCGGGCAGCCACCGCGCAGTACGTCGCGCCGAGCGTGATGCAGGCGACCGTGCGCGTGATCGCTGCCGGGCTGCCGATCACCGTCGATGTCTATTCTCAGGGCGACGATCAATGGTATCGCGCGCTGTGGACGGGCAACAACTGGCTCAACGAGTCGTTTCAGCCGGGCTTCAACCCGGAGACGCTGATCGCGGAAGAGACCGGCTTTCAATCCGCGCTGGACGCGCTGGTCGCGCTGACCTATGTCGGCGCGACCGAGCTTGAGAGCGGCGCCGCCGTCTACCAGCTGAACGCCACCGCTAACGGGCCCGATGTGACCGCCCTCCTGGGTGGGCTGATCGCCCCGGTCGGCACGGTCGAGGTCGAGGTGTACGTCGCGCGCGCTGACGGCTTCCCGGTGCGCTTCGTCGTGCGTGAATTTGACAGCCCATACACGGTCACGCCCGCTCCCGGCGCGACGCCTGATCCGGTCACCTGGACGATCGACCTGTTCGACATCGACGCCGAACCTCAGCTCGATCCCCCGGAGGGCACAGGCACATGACCAGCGCGCCATCGTCGCCCACCGCCCCACCAGCCCCAAAACGGGCGATCAATCCCTGGCTGGCGCTGGCGTTCATCGCCATCCCGGTCTTCATCGGCTCGATCGACCTGACGATCGTCACGGCATTTTTGCCGGAGATCATCGTCGATCTTGAGCTGCCCGTGCAGAGCGTCCTCGATGACGCTGCCTGGATCGTCACTGGCTATCTGCTGGCATACACCATCAGCCTGATCTTCATGGGACGCCTGAGCGACCTGACCGGGCGGCGGCGCGCCTATGTGCTGTGCCTGATCGTGTTCATGATCGGCTCGTTCATCGTGGCGGAGGTCGATCCCCAGGCGGAAAATGGCGTCGCCGGATTGATTTACGACATCGCCTATCGTATTGGCGGCGTGCGCCCGGACTCTGGCAGTGTCGCGCTGGCGACGATCATCCTGGGACGAATCGTGCAGGCGCTCGGCGCGGGCGCGATCGTCCCGGTGAGTCTGGCGCTGGTCGGCGACCTGTTTCCGCCGAACAAGCGCGCACAGCCCTTTGGCGCGATCGGCGCGATCGACACGCTCGGATGGGTACTGGGTCATCTGTACGGCGGGATCATGGTGCGCTGGTTCAGCGACCTCAACCGTCAGATCGCGGAGGGCAGCGCCGGAGCATTATCGGTCTTTGGGACGACGCTGCCGCCGCTCGACTGGCGGATGCTGTTCTGGATCAACATCCCGGTCTCGCTGATCGGTCTGGCGCTGACGTGGTGGGCGCTGCGCGGCGTCCCGCAGACCCGCAGCGCCAGCCGCATGGACTGGCTGGGGACGATCCTGGTCAGCGGCGCACTGGTCGCGCTGGTGCTGGGCTTGGGCGCCAACATCGAAATTTCGTCGAGCGCGTCCAGTTTCGACGAGGTGAGCGGGCTGCCCCCGTATGCCGTGCCGGTGCTGGCACTGTCGGCGCTGCTGTTCGCGGCGTTCATCTTTGTCGAGCTGCGCACCCGCGATCCGGTCTTTGACCTGCGTATGATGCGGCGGCGGGCAGTCGCATCGGGGCTGGTGACCAATTTCGTGGTCGGCTTTTGCCTGATGATCGGGCTGGTGAGCGTGCCGATCCTGGTCAATATCCGTATCCCCGACTCCAGCTATCTGGCAGAGGCGGCGCTGCAGGTCGGCATCCTGCTGTCGGCGCTGACCGTGCCGATGGCGCTGGCGGCGATCCCCGGCGGCTGGCTCAGTGAACGGATCGGCAACAGCCGCACCGCTTTACTGGGCATGGCATTGGCGGCGATCGGTTTTGCGGCGATCTGGCGCACCTGGACGCTCGATGTCGCCGACTCGCTGGTCGCGCTGGAAATGGTGTTCGTCGGCGTCGGCTTGGGGCTGACCTTCTCGCCGATCAGTGCGTCGGTGATCAACAATGCCGACGAGGACAAGCTCGGCGTGGCGTCGGCACTGGTGATCATCATGCGCCTGCTCGGTATGACCATCGGCATTTCCGCGCTGACCGCCTTTGCTTCGCAGCGTCTGGCATCCCTGGCGACAGCGGAGCTGGGCGCCAATGCCGGCGCCGACCCGTTTGCCGCGCTCGACGTGTACTCCCGGCTGACGGTATTCGTGCTGACCGAGATCGCACTGATCGGACTGATCCTGTCGCTGCTGGCGCTGATCCCGGCATGGTGGCTGCGGCAGCGGCAGGCTGCATCCACAGAATAAAACGCTCATCCTGATGGCAGACAGAGATGAACTGGACGTAAATGCGCGTGTTGATCGTCGCGCCGTCGCGCCGATGGATGTGAATGCGAAGGGCGGATCGTAGAAACGATCCGCCCTTGTGCATATCCGTCACTCTGCATTCGGCGCTATTCTGAAATATCGATCAGCACGCGCCCTGTGTCGATCCCAGCGCGCGCAGCACGTCGTAGACGATCGGCAGTCGATCCCATAGGCACAATTGATCGACCAGCACCAGGCCCAGAATGCTCGAACAGCAGCAGAATAATGCCAAGCCTGCACACCCGATCAGGATCAGCCGTGTGGTATTGCTGCCCCCTTCGGCGCGCGCGGCATACGGATCGTAATCGGCGCCGACATCCCCCATCGGATTGACGCCTGCCGGAGCGGGACTATACGCCGGCTGCACGGGCTGTCCGGCATTCGGTTGTGCATAGTTGGGTGTGAATTGTCCTGGCTGCGGCTGCACAGGCTGCGGCGGAATATAGCCGCTGGCTGCGGGCTGCGGCTGCACGGGCTGCGGCGCGGGACGGGAGCCTGCCGATGGACTGGTGAGCGAGCCTGGGACATCCTCAGCGCGCGTCGCGCCAACTGTCTCGTAGGTGAGCGTGACGGTCTCACCCAGACCGAGCATATCGCCGGGACGCAGCGGACGGGCACCGTTGAGGCGCTGTCCATTGACGAAGGTTCCGTTGGTCGATCCCAGGTCTTCCAAAGAAAACCCATCGGCGCCGCGCGCGAAACGCAAATGATGGCGGCTGACCTCTGGGTCGTTGATCACGATGTCATTGGTAATGTCCCGCCCAATGGTGACGATGTCCTTATTCAGGTCATACGTCTGGTTGGGCTGCGGACCTCGGCGCATGACCAGCCGAAAACTGTCGCCCTGAATCATGAACGCCTCCTGCGGCGGACGAGAGTGTCGAAGAGTTCAGCGAGACGAATCTCGAACGTGTGCAGTATAGTTGCAAAGGCATAACCCGTCAATCGCGCTGCACCTGTGGCTCGATCGAAAAATAGGGCAGGCTCATCAGCATGTCCGCGACCTGATCCATTTCCAGAGTCATGGTGGGCGGCGTCGGCAGCGCGCGCAGACGCGGCAGCACCGTATCGTAGCCGACCACCCCCTGATTCAGCGAACGATGATTGTCGTCGATGCCGTCATTGTTGTTCAGATGCACATGCGCCAGATAGGGCGCCATCACCGTCAGCCACTCGTCGAAGGGCACCTCGGAATACAGATGCGTGTGTCCCACGTCCAGACAGGCGCGGATGTAGGGACTGTTCAGTGTCTTCAACACATCCCCGATGATATACGGGTCGTATTCCCACATATTCTCGACCGCCGCCAGCACGCCTACACGCTGGGCGGTCACGGCGATGTCCGCCCAGAAATCGACGTTGCGCCGCTGCCAGCCACTGCGGTATTCCTCGTTGCGGATGTTCGGGATGTGATTGGCGTGCAGCACCACCAGCCGCGCCCCCAGGTCGCGCGCGATCTCCAGCGCATGCCGGAATCGTCCTTTGACGACGCGCTCGATCTGCACATCCGGCGAGCCGACCGCCATGTCCATAAACGGTCCGTGCAGTGTGATCACGCCCGATACCGGGCGCAGCATCGCCTGGTATGCCGCCACCTTTGCGCGCCAATCCCCATCGAGGGTGTTCGGATATGCGAATGCCATGACCTCGATACCCAAGCCATGTTCGACCGCCAAATCGACACAGGCTTGCGCATTGGATAAACCCGCGCTTAGAAGTACGGCGTCTGCCACATTGCACCTTTTTTATGCGTTTCTACGCACGATCGATTATTTTATTTTCACAGTCTACAACCAGATCGTGTGCGCCGCAACTAGGTATGATACCCTCTCACGGCGGAAGAATTCACAAATTATTCGGATTTTCCGCCCGATTCACCTAATTCGACTCGCGCCAGGTAGACCATTCGACGGTGTATACAACCGATTATGCTGTCACTATCGAATAGTCAAGGATGCGGATTATGGCAGTTAGCCGAACCGAAGCGCTCAAGAAGATCAACGCGCTCATCAAGGGCATCAAAATAGCGATGTTTACCACCATCGCCAGCGACGGCAGCTTTCACAGCCGACCGATGGATACCCAAGAGCAGGAATTCGATGGCGACGTGTGGTTTTTCTCAGAGGGGTCGGCACGCAAGGTCACAGAACTGCACTCCAACGCCAACGTAAATGTCAGCTACGCCTCCGGCAACAGCTATGTCTCGATGGCGGGCAAGGCGACGATCGTCACCGATGTCGCCAAGAAAAAGGAGCTGTGGAAACCCGATCTGCAAGCCTGGTTCAAAAATGGACCTGAAGACCCCAACGTCGTCCTGGTCAAAATAAACGCCGAATCCGCTGAATACTGGGATGGTCCGCCCGGCGGCATGATCGGATCAGCCATTGCAGCGGTCACGGTGATGCTGACAGGCAATGAAGAAGCCTACGGCGAGAACGAGCGCGTCAAGCTGTAACAGTCATCCGGTCGTCTGGGGTTTGGCGTGCCAAACCCCTGCGATCCTGTGGCGGCGAGCTTGGCACGCTACACGGGCTGCTTTAGCCCCAGCCGATCCTCGACTACCGCTACCGCGTCCGCGATCACCTGCATCCCCTCGTCAATCTGATCGTAGGGCATGTTCAGCGGCGGCAGGAAGCGGATGCAGTTGCTGTACAACCCCGCACGAATGGCGATCACACCACGCCGCAGTGCCTCCTGGATGATCTGAAGCGTTTGATCGGGTGCTGGCTGTCTGGTCAGCGGATTCTGTACCAGCTCGATCAGCAGCATCGCCCCCAGACCGCGCACATCGTCCACCAGCACCGACTCGGCATTCAGCCACGTCAGATGCTCGCGCATCCGCATACCGACCGCCTCGACTCGCGGCAAAAAGTCCGGGTGGCGCATCAGGGCGATCGTCTCGATCGCCGCGACGCACGCCAGCGGATTACCGCTGTAGGTGCCGCCGAGTCCGCCTGGATGCGGTGCGTCCATGATGTCGGCACGTCCGGTCACGGCGGCGAGCGGCATCCCGGCGGCGATCGACTTGGCGGTCACGATCAGATCGGGCACGATCCCGTAATGCTCGACCGCGAACAGCTTGCCCGTGCGCCCAAACCCGCACTGTACCTCGTCGGCGATCATGACGATCCCATGCTGATCGCACAATTCGCGGATGCGCGCCAGAAAGCGCGGCGGCACCGGGAGGAATCCACCCTCGCCCTGCACCGTTTCAATCACGAACGCCGCGATCGCGCTCGGATCGACCTGGGCGATCATGGCGTTGTCCAGCCGGGCGATGCAGTCGTCGATGTACGCCTCGACCTCCATCCCCGGCGGACGACGGTAGATATTCGGAAACGGCAGACGATAAATTTCCGGCGCGTAGGGTCCAAAGCCTTTCTTGAACAAGCCGTACTTGCTGGTCATCGCCAGTGTCAGATTGGTGCGCCCGTGATAGCCCCCCTCAAATACCACGATCGCCGCGCGTCCGGTGTGGCTGCGCGCCACTTTGACGGCAGTCTCGTTCGCCTCGGAACCGCTGTTGAGCAGCACCGTCTTTTTAGGAAAGTCGCCAGGCGTGATCTCGTTCATCAGCTCGGCGGCGCGCACATACGGCTCGTAGGTGCCGACGATCGCGCAAAAATGGATCAGATCGGCGGCTTGCGTCTGGATGGCGTTGACCACCGTCGGCGGACAGTGACCGACCGCCAGCACGCCAATGCCCCCGGCAAAGTCGAGCAGCGTGTTGCCGTCGGCGTCGGTGACGACCGCGCCCTGTGCCTTGACGATCGCCAGCTGCGACGCCTTTGCCGCGCCGCGCGCGGTCGCCGCCTCACGCCGTTTCGCCATGGCGATGCTGTTGGGTCCGGGTATCTCGGTGATCAGTTGTATGGTAGCCATGTAGGTCTCTGTCGGATTCTCTGTGGGATTAAGGAACATCGATAGGACAAGCGTAACGAGGATCGGGCGCCGATGCAAACCCATGTCGGCGTGGGCGCGTTCATGGTAACATGAGCGAAAAAGCGCACGACGAGGACGAGCCAGCGTGAATGATCACGGCGCCGATCGCATCGAAGAACTGGGCACCTACGAGATGGTGTGGGACTGCAAATTTTGCGGCACCGCCAGCCTGCCCGCCCGCACCCACAAATTCTGCCCCAACTGCGGCGCGGCACAAGACCCGCTCGCCCGCCGTTTTCCGGCGGACAGCGAAAAAGTAGCGGTCGAAAATTACGTCCATCACGGCGCCGATGTGATCTGCCCCGCCTGTGGCACGCCGAACAGCGCCGACGCCAAGTTCTGCCAGCAGTGCGGCGCCGGGCTGGAAAACGCGCAAAAAGTCGAGGCGGGCGCGTCACAGGTGCGCGGGGAAAGCGAACAGTTCGCGGCACAGGCGGCACAGAGCGCCGAAGCAAAGACATTCGCGCGCGATCTGCAAAATGCGGGCGTGACGCCCGATCCGAACGCGCCGAAGCGGAATAAGCTCGTCCTGTACGCGATGATCGGCGTGGTTGTCGTGGTCGTCATCGGCGCGATCGTCGCCCTGACCGCACAGAGTGACGCCAGCGCCAGCCTGATCGGACATACCTGGGAACGCAGCATCGCCATCGAGCAGTTTTCCAGTGTGCCCGACGCGACATGGTGCGACTCGATCCCCGGTGGTGCCTATGCCGTCTCGCAGAGCAGTCGTCAGCGCAGCTCGCGCAGTGTGCCCGACGGCGAAGCATGCAGCGTCCGTCGTATCGACAACGGCGACGGCACCTTCAGCGAGCGCCGCGAGTGCAGCACGACCTACCGCGACGAGCCGATCTACGACAACTATTGTTCTTATACCGTCGATCGGTGGGTGTACACCCGCCAGATCGCCCAGGATGGCGAAAGTTTGCGCGACGCTCCGCGCTGGCCGCTGCTTCAGATCAATGCCGGGACCTGCCTGGGCTGCGAACGCGAGGGCGAACGCAGCGAGGAATACATCATCGCGCTGCAAGGCGCCGATCGCCAGTATGCCTGCGTGGTCAGCTACGAATTCTGGCAGCAGGCACAGCTCGAAACGCAGTGGAATTTCAAAGTCAACGCCTTTACCGGGTCACCCGACTGCGATTCGCTCCAGCCCGCCAGTTCGTGACGCCACATTGTGCAGGGACGGTTCACGATGAATCCGCCACTGCCGCCAGCCAGGGTTTGGCGTGCCAAACCCCTGCCGATCTGCCGCCCGTCATGCGTTCATGAGTGATGAAGGATGTTTGTGAAGCGATATTGGCTGCGTGCGATCGTCGGCTGGCTGCTGCTGATCGCCCTGATCGTGCTGGTGCTGCCGCCAGCGCTGGCTGCTACCCTCAGCGCCACGGGGCGCCTGATCGCCCGTCTGCCATCGGTGACCGGGGTCGAGCGGGCGCCAGAGCAGCTCACACTCGCGCCCCTGTTCACCCCGACGATCGATCACTGGAATGCCGACATTCAGCGCTGGGCACGCCAGTACGATCTCGATCCCAATCTGCTGGCGACGGTGATGCAGATCGAGTCGTGCGGCGACGACACGGTGAGCAGCGTCGCGGGCGCACAGGGTTTGTTTCAGGTGATGCCGTTCCACTTTACGTCGGGCGAGAATCAGATCGATCCCGACACCAACGCCCTGCGCGGTGCCAACCACCTCAATTTTTGTCTGGACTATGCCGACGGCGATACCGGGCTGGCGATGGCATGTTACAACGGCGGTCATGGCGTGATCGACAGCCCGATCGAGTCGTGGTACAGCGAGACGCAGCGTTATCACCGTTGGGGGACGGCGATCTATGCCGACGCGCAGGCGAACGTGAGCGAAAGTCCCGCGCTGCAAAGCTGGCTCGACGCTGGCGGCAGTGTGCTGTGCCGCCGCGCGGCGGGCACGCTCGGCTTGACGGGCTGAACCGTAAAAAACAGATCAGAGATCGCCGTCAGCGCTGGTCTGCTATGGACACTCTACGAGAAATTCCTTTATCATAACGTCATCATTCGACCACACACGCTGGTACGTTACGCTGAGGTGAGGCTATGCCGCTGTATACCTATCGTCGTCAAGATGGGACGACCTTCGATTATCGCCAAAAATTCTCCGACGAACCGCTGAATACTGACCCAACGACCGGTCAGACAGTGGTGCGCGTGATCCAGGCAGCCGGGATCATCTTCAAAGGATCAGGCTTCTACATCAATGACAGCAAGGGCGCCTCGAAAAGCTCCGCGATTCCGGCGGGTAAGACGGGTGATGACGCGGGCGGCGAGAGCAAAGCCAGCGCCAATGGCGACAACAAAGCCAATGGCAGCGGCAGCGAGAGCAAAACCAGCGCCAACGGCGGTGACAACAAAGGCAGCGCCACTGGCAGCGAGAGCAAGCCCGCCGCCGAAGCCAAGCCCGCCGCCGAAGCCAAGCCGACGCCTGCCAAGACGCCCGCCGCCGGATAAATCGTTAGCGCAGCCTCGACGCCGGGGTTCGGCGCGCCAGACCCGGCGTTCGCATAACGCCGCCGCGCAATTGCTTTAGGTGTTTTCGGCGCGGAACACCTCCAGATAGGTCAATTCCGCTTTGCGGCGATGGTAGCTGGCGGGCTTGCGCGGGGGATTGACCTGGTAGTGCGCCACCAGCTTTTGCAGCGCCGCCGCCAGCGGCGTGTAGGTCATGCCGAATTCGGTCTTGCTCAGGGTATTGTCGAGCTCGCTCATCCAGCGTTCGCTGAACGGCGAGCAGTCGGGCAGGAACCCCTGTGCTTCCAGCTTGGTGTACGGGACGCGCGCGATCTCGACCTCGACGCCGATCAGCCCCGCCACCATGCCCAAAAATTCATCGAGCGAGACGGTTTCATCCTGGGCGATATTGTAGGTCCTGCCGATACCGACCCCGCTGTCCAGCAGCCGCATGATCGCCGTGATCACGTCGGCACCGTAGACATGGCGCAGGGCGTAATTGGGCGTTTGCGGCGCCAGGATCGCTCCGCCGTCTCTGAGGCGCAGGATATAGTTGTACAATCTGAAAAAGTGATCGCGTTCGCTGTTCACCATCGGCAGACGCAGCGAGGTAAACGGAAAGCTCCGTTCTGCCCACCCCGCCGTCATGACATCTTCCACGCGGCGCTTATCCATGCCGTACAACCATTCTTCATATCCGAACGAACCGGCTTTCGGCGCGGGCATCAACAATCCATCGTAATCGGACTCTTTGGACGGACGCGGCGCCCCCTCGCGCACCAGGTAGACCTGACCGCTGCTTAAAAATAAGTACCGTCCGACGCGCCCGTGCAGCAGCGCGATCGCCGCCTCTGCCTCGGCGCCTTTGTAGAGCGCGTTGTCGATCACCGCGTCGAAAGTCCGTCCGTGCAGCGCGATCTCCAGCGCCGCTCGCTCGGAACGATCCGCGATCAGACGCTCGACCGAGTCGGGCAGCTCGTCGGACGTGCGCCCCCGGTTCAGCACAGTCACGCGGTGCCCGCTGTCGATCAGGGCATGAGTCAGGAAATGCCCCAGATTGCGTGTTCCCCCGATAATCAGAATATTCATCGATGACGCGCCTTTCTACGGCGCGCTCCTTTCACAAAATCAGACACAAATTCACCCTAGTGTAACCCGTCACCCGCCGACCGCCCATTGCACGCATGGACAACCTGACTGGAATCCTGACATCGATGCGGATCTGGCACGCCAAACCCCTACATCCGCGCAGTCAGCTGATCACGCCAGCCATCCAGCGACTCCGGCGTCAACGTCTGATCGATATACAGTGCATACCACAGATGAAACACCAGCGCCGTCCACACCGACCACAGCTCGTATTTGCGCTCGACCAGATGCGCATGGACGACCTGTGCCACCGACTCCCGGCGAAAAATGCCGACCGCCTCGACGCGCTCCGGCGTCAGCGTCGATTCGATCAGCGGACGCAGGATCGTGCGCATCCAGTCGGACGCGGGCGGATTGAACCCCCATTTGGGGCGCGACAGGATGCTTTCCGGCACCAGTCCGCGCACTGCGTCTTTCAGCACGCGCTTGAAGTCGCCACCGAGCTTGTATGACACGGGCAGACGGTACGCCAGCTCGACGACCGCCTGATCCTGAAAGGGCGCCCGCGCCTCTACCGACACCGCCATGCACATTTTGTCCACACGCATATTCATATTTTCCGCCAGCGCCAGCCGTGAGTCCGCCCACGCCACCCGCTCGACGAACTCATCCGCCCCCGGCGCGTCCAGATACGGACGCAGCACGCGATCCAGCGCCGACGCACTCGCCGCTGGATCGTGCAGCAGGGCGTCCGCCTGAGCAGGATCGACGTGGCGCAGCCATTCCAGGTAATGGGCTGCCGCTGTGTCCTGTCTCGCTTTGCGCGCCAGCTTGTTCAGCCGCACATTTGGCAGCCGCGCGAACAAAGGATCGAGCAGCCCCTGTCGCAGCAGACCTGGCAGCGCCAGATAGCGGCTGAGTGCCTGATCCGCGCGGTAGTGGCTGTAGCCCAAAAACGACTCGTCGGCGCCCTCGCCGCTCAACAGCACCGGCACCCCGCGCGCCCGTGCCAGCGCCGCCACGTACACGGTCTGCACGATCGTCGGCATGGCGATCGGCTCGTCCAGCGCGTAGATCAGCGCCGGCAGGATCGCGCCGAGCCGCGCATCCTGTGGGATGGTGATCACCTGATGGTCAGTGCCAAAGGCGCGCGCGGCTTCCGCCGCATAGCGCACATCGACATTGAACTTGCGATCGGCGCTGCTGTCCGGCTCTGCCTCGAATCCGACGGTGAAGGTGCGTACTGCGTGCGGGCTGTACGGGCGCATCAGCCCGACGATCGCCGAAGAATCGACCCCGCCGCTCAAAAAGGCACCGAGCGGCACATCACTCATCATCTGACGCTCGACGGCGCGATCGAGGGTCGCGCGCACCATCCGTACCGCCTCGTGGTAGGGTGGCGGGTCGCTCGTCTGGTAGCGTGGAAACCAGTAGCGTTCGATGCGCGTCGTCTCGCGGGTGACACTCATCCATTCGCCCGGCGCCAGCTTGAAAATGCCGTCGAACAACGTGTGCGGCGGCGCGACGAACCCCAATGTCAGATATTCCGGCAGGACGGCGCGGTTGACGGCGCGGCGCACGCCGCCATGATCGAACAGCGCCTTTGCCTCGGACGCGAACACCAGCTCACCGTCCGCCAGCGGCACATAATACAGCGGCTTTTCGCCCATGCGATCGCGCGCCAGGATCAGCCGTTCGTCGGCGCTGTCCCAGATGCCGATAGCGAACATGCCTTCGAGCCGCCCCAGGACGCCGGTGCCCCATTCCTCGTAGCCGTGCACGATCACCTCGGTGTCGGTGCGCGTCGCAAAGACGTGTCCCGCCCGTTCCAGCTCTGCGCGCAGCAGCTTGTGATTGTAAATCTCGCCGTTGAAGACCACGATCGTGCGGCGATCCTCGCTGTAAATCGCGCCTGGCGCCGCGTTCAGGTCGATGATCGCCAGCCGTCCCGCGCCGATCGACAACAGCGGCTGTGCCGAGTCGTAATGCACATCGTAGCCATCCGGTCCGCGATGCGCCAGCCGCACTGCCATGCGCACCACCAGCGCGGGATCGGCGCCGTCTGGAGTGGGGTTGAAATGTCCAAAGATTCCGCACATGTTATGTCCCTTTCGTGAGCGCGCTGTTTGCCAGCCGCCGCACCACTGGCACGACCGCCCGCGCCGTGAGCAGCCCTTGCACGAGAAAAATTACCCCGATCAACAGCGCTCCGGCGATCGAAACAGCGCTGGCACTCGGATCGTCCCAGATCGCCAGCGCGATCGCACCGGGCAGCAGCACCAGCACCAACGCGATCAGTTTGGCGCGGATCGCGGCGCGCATCAACCCCAGCGCCCGATAGATCGGTCCGAATACCCCCGCGACCGTCGTCACCCAGCCGTAAAGTGTAAGCGCCAGCAGCGCGGGCACGGCACCCTGCCATTCCGCACCCAACAGCGACGGGACGATCAGCACCGCCCCGATCGCGGCGACCCCATACACCCCCCCCCCCGCGCCCGCCAAGCCGATCAGCGCCGCGCGCGTCCCGCGCCACAGCGCCGGGTAATCGCCGCGACCGACTACCTGCGGGATGACGGTGCGCAGATTGTCGAAAATGGCGGACGTGAGAATGCCGATGTTGGCGATCCCCGTCAGCGCCAGCGTCAGGAAGCCAGCCGCCGTCGATCCGCCGATCGCGCCCACGAGCTGGATCGGCACCTGTACGAACCATTCTCCAATATTTTTATCGATCGCGTTGGCAATTCCAAACCGCCAATAGCGCCCACCCGCCACCCGTCCGAGTCGCGCAAACACCGCGCCGAAGCGTGGCAGCGGCGGATCGACACGTCCGCTCTGGTAGGCGTAGACTGCGATCGCCAGCACCAGCGTGAGCGCGCCATAGACATAGCGCGCCAGCACCAGCGCCTCGGCGCGTGGGTCGATCGCCGCCGCGATCACCAGCGCTCCTGACAAGACCACCTGATTGACCAGCGACAGCGCCGCCACCGTCCGCATCGAGCGGCGCGCCTGCAAGGTCGTGACGATCAGCCCGTACAGCCCATCCAGCAGCAGCGCCCCGGTCAGCGCCAGCGCCAGCTCGCTGATGCGCGCGTCACCGTGCAGCCAATGCGCCATCGGGCGCCCGATCAGGGCGATCAGCGCGGCGAGCGCCCCATGAATCACGATGATCCAGCCCAGATGAAACGCGATCAGGTCGCGCGCTTCTTCGTCGTCCCGCGCGCCCAGGGCGACCGCCAGTCGGGAGACGGTGCTGGTAGTCAGCCCGGACAGGTCGAGCGTGTGCACGAGCGTCAGGAACGACAGCGCCAAGCCGTAGACGCCATAGCGTTCTGGTCCCAGCAGCCGCCAGACGATCACCGACGAGGCGAGGCTGGAGCCGACCGATCCAAACTTGCTGAATTGCAGCCAGATGGTGTCGCGGACGAAGCGACTCGCCCGCAGCCGTCGCAGTCGATCGCGCCAGATGCTCATCGACGATCGGCGTTGTAGCTGTCGATCAGCGCCGCCGCCGTGTGCGCCCAGGTGTGTCCGCGTGCGTGATCCCGTCCAGCCGCGCCCATACGCGCGGCGGCGTCCCGATCGGTCAGCAGCTCGATCAGCGCCGCCGCCAATGTCTGTTCCAGGTCAGTCTGATCGATCAGGCGTCCGGTGACACCCTCGATCACAGCGTCCTCGGCGCCGCAGCCGCGCGTCCCGATCACGGGCAGCCCCGCCGCGCTCGCCTCCAGCAGCCCCAGCCCAAAACCCTCGAATTTCCAGCCGACGTTCAGCGACGGCAAAACGAACACATCGGCGCGCGCATACGATTCGATCAGCGCAGCATCATCGATCCGCCCGGTCAGTGTCACAGCGTCATGCAGACCGTGCGCGTCGATGGCAGCCCGCACCCGTTCGACATACTCCGGCTCGCTGTCGAGCGCGCCGACGATCCGACAGTGTATCCCTGGCACATGGTGGCGCACCTGTCCGATCGCCTCGACCAGTGCCAGCACCCCTTTGCGCGCCTTGACCGCCCCGACAAACAGCACCAGCGGATGGCGGTTCGCCGCGCGCGTGTCACGGGGGATCGCGGCAAAACGGGCGACCGCGACGCCGTTGCCGATCACGCGCGTGCGCACCCCTGGCAGCGCCGCACGGGCAGCCGACTCGGTATAGCGGCTGACGCACAGCAGCGTCCCCCGTCGAAACGCACCCGCGTAGATCGCGCTGGCAGGAAAACGGCGCATCGCGCTGGCGCGCACGTAGCTGCCGTGTCCGGTGATGAACAGCGGACGCCCTCCGGCGATCAGCGCGCCGAGGGGCGCGTAGGGTTCGATCAGGCTGTGGATCACATCGCACGCGCTCAGGATGCGCAGAGCGGCGGGCAGCACCGCGATCTGACGCGCCAGCAGACCGCGATCCATCGGCTCGACGGCAGGCAGCAGGCGTGCGCCGTCGATAGTCGCGTGGGGCGGGCTGTTTCGCGCCGTGATCACGGTCACTCGGACGCCGGCATCGCGCAGCGCCCCGATCACATCGATCGCATAGCGCGACCAGCCATGTCGTCCGTCCAGATCAGGCGCCAATATGCCGATATGCGCCGCGCTCATGCGTCGGCACGCGCGGAGGCGATCACGTCGAGGATCATGCGGGCACGGGCGTCCCAGGTGTAAGACGCCATGACTGTGGCATAGGCTTGCTCGCTCAGACGCGACCACAGCGCGGGATCGTCGCGCAGACGGACGATCGCCTCCACCCAGGCATCGACATCATCGGGCGCCAGCAGGATCGCCGTCTCGCCGTCACGGATCACCTCACGCAGCGCGGGCAGATCGCTGGCGATGATCGCCCGCCGCGCCGCCATGTACTCGAACAGCTTCATGGGGGAGGCGTGATACGAGAAATGCGGATTGTGTGGAAACGGGATCGCACACACATCGCACGCCGCCAGCAGACCCGCGACGCGATCGGGCGGGAGCTGACCGAGCGCGTACAGGTCGGCATCGTCGCCGCGCAGCGCGCGCCAGCGCGTCCGCAGCACCTCGACCGTCGTGTCCGGTCCGCCGACGATCGCCAGCGCCGCGCCGGGCACCCGTGCCACCGCCTCCACCAGCAGCCCGACCCCTTTGTCCAGCCCCACCGTCTCCAGCCGACCGACATAGCCGACGACGAACGCATCCGCGCGCCAGCCCGCGCGCGCTTTTGCCGTCGCGCGCTCAGGCAGGTCGATGAAGCGCGCCGCGCGAATGCCGTCATGGGCGACATGGACACGACCTGGCTCGGCGCCCATGCCGATCAGCGTATCCGCCAGATAGCGCGTGGTGGCAAAAGTGGCGTCCACGCGCTGGAGGACGCGCCGCTGCAGCGCGCGGCTGACTCGCCCGTGCGACTCCATATGGGCTTCATAGGCGAGCCGACGACGCGGCGCGATCAGCCCGATGCAAAACAGCACCAGCGGATCGCGGCTGTAAATCACGTCGGCGCGGGTGAGCCAGGCGCCGACGCACGCCACCAGCGTGAAGGTGATCAAGCCGAGCGCGAAGATCAGCCTGGCGGCGATGTCGGTGCGACCCGGCACGAGGGGCAGCAGGTCGATCACAGGCAGGCGGCGAAGCGCAAAATTGCGCTTCACGCCGTAGTGCGCCCAGACATCAGCCGCCGTGCGTAAAGCGGCGGTCTGCCAGCGGCGCGCCACCCACAGCGTCACCTCGGCGCCCGCATCGGCGAACGCCTCGCAGTTCTGCACGATCTGGAGACCGTGCGCGCGCTCGGTCGGCAGACGGATGTTGGCGATGTACAGCAGTTTCACAGGCGCCCGCTTTCGCGCAGAATGTTCAGATAGAGAGCTTCATAGCGTGCCGCCACCGCGTCCCAGCGATAGTGATTGGCGCTGTTCTCGATGACCGCCCGTCCCCCGATGCGCAAACGGTCGCGCATCGGCGCGTCGGTCAGCACGCGGATAACGGCGGATGTGAACAGCTCCGGATCGGCGTCCGCGATCAGGATAGACTCGCCGTCGCGTACCGCGATGCCGTCCAGACTGAGCGGCGTCGCCACCACCGCGCACCTCATCGCCAGTGCCTCCAGCACTTTGTTCTTGATGCCCGCGCCGACGCGCAGCGGACAGGCATAGACCGCCGCCCGCGCCAGATACGGACGCAGATCGGGCACCTCCCCGGTCACGATCAAATCGTCGGCGGCGTAATCGAGCAGGTCATCGGGAGGGTTGGCGCCGACCAGATGCAGAGTCGCGCCGGGTAGGTGCGCCTGCACACGCGGGAGAATTTCTCTGATCAGGAACAGCGCCGCATCGCGGTTGGGCGGGTAGGCAAAATTGCCCGTGAACACGATCGAGTGCGGCTGCGGCGCGATCGTCGGATCGGGTGCGAACGCCGTCAGATCGACGCCGTTGGGGATCACCTCCAGGGGCAGCAGCGGATTGAGCGATCGCAGCGCCTCGCGGTCGCGCGCGGTCAGCACCACCACGCGCTTGTAGGGGGCGAACATCCACGATTCGTAGTGTTCCGCCGCCCAGCGCCGCGCCCGCGTGACGAGTCCGCCGCCCGCCTCGACCGCGCGATCGAGATACAGACTGTAGCTCTCGTAAGGGGTGATCAGCGCCGGAAACGGCACGGCGGCGTTGGCATATTCGTACACGCTCACCCCGCCGAAAAAATGCACGATGTCCGGCGGCTGAGTGGTCAGCGTGCGACGAATGGCGCGCCACATGTCTGGCGATGCGCATTCCTCGACCTCGATCGGAAAGCGCGCCGACGGCTGGAGCAGCCGCCGCACCGTGCGGACAGCGCCACGCGGCGGATCGGGAAACACATTCAGCGTGCGAAACAGGTGACGGTAGGCGTCCGGGTCGGGCGGGGCGGCACCATCGTCGAACGCCAGCAGATCGAGCGTGTGCCCGCGCGCGCCCAATTCACGCGCCAGATGATGCACGATCAGCCGATCGCCCAGCGTGAGCGGGTGTGGCGGACAGCGCGAGACGATCAGCACCCGCAGCGGTCGGCTCACACGCCACCGATCTGGAGTGCGCAAAAGGTGCTGCGCTGCGGCAGAATGATTTCGGGGAGACGATCGCGGTCGGGCCCATCGACACCCGTCATGATCGGCTGACCATCGAGCGTGCGCATATCCAGACGCACACGCACCGTGCCCGATTCGCGCGCCGGCAGTGCCCAATAAACTTCGATGCCGAGTGCGCCACCAAATTCTTCCCCGATGCCGCGCCAGGGTCCGACCCGCGTCAGCGGCGGCATGGTTTGCCCGTCGATAAATAGGGCATTGCGCGTCCGGCGCTGGATCGCGCGCGCCAGTTCGAGCGCGCTGTGGGGAATGGTCAGCCGCAGCACGATCGGCTCCCCGGCGCGCACGGCGATGGGGTTGCGCGCCGCGCGCTGCGCCGACGGGTGAAAGCAGTCATTCAGGGAGACGATTTGCCCTTCAGGGATAGACGGCATGGCGCGCACCTGACGTGGCAGCAGCCGCCAGGGAACGTTGCTCGCCCGCGACAGGCGAGTCAGCGCCGCGCGCAGTGGACGACCGCCGCGCGGCACGCGCACGCTCACCCCTTCGCCCGCGACCTCCGTCGCCCCGTCGGCGGTCACCTCGATGAAACCCTCGATGGTATCGACCGTCAGATCGTCCCCGTCGATCTGGAACAACGCCGAACTGCCGACCTTGACCTCGACATCGTTGATGCGGAAGTTGACCGTCGTCGCTTCGGGTGCCTGCACGATCATCCCGCTTTGTGCCACATCCTGACAGGCGATCCCGGTGATGCCGGTGCTGAGACGAAAGACCTGCATGGGCGCGTCGTAGCCCGGCACACTCCTTTCGGGGGTGACCTCGGCATCGCCAAACACGATGAAGGTGACATTTTGCCCCGGCGTGGCGTCGGGCAGATTGGCTTGCAGTGCCAGCATCGCCACCCCCCAGGTCCCGGCGTCGGGCTGGAGCGGCGCGGTCACCAGGCGGCGCAAGGCGATCACGCTGGCGCGGTCACCCGGCGCGGCAAAGTCGATCGACGAATTCCACTGTGCCTCAATCGAATTATTGCCGTAGCACACCTGATTGCGACTGATCCCGGCACACGCCGCGCTGACCGAGTCCAGCACCGTCTCGATGTATGCCGGACAAGTGCTGCTGTCGCCCTGTGCGCTGACCGTGATCGTGCCGCCGATGAGCATCGCGGTCATAAACCCCAGGAAGAGTATCCTGTTCGCACCTGAACGAGCCTGATTAGGCAGCATGGCGCATCCTTTGTTGTGCAGCAAACCGTTGCGGTTCATTGTGCATCCAGTTGGTACAATCGCACACTTTGTTTGCACACAGTTTACATCTGGACAGGCTGGTTGACGCGGACAGTACAGGCACTGTCCGTACAAAACAGGCTTTCATGGGCGTGCTTTCACCAGCAGCGGCACCAGCGACTCCGCGAACCGCGCCGCCATCGCGTCCGCCGAAAAATGCGCCTCGACACGCGCCCGCCCTGCCGCCCCCATGCGCGCGCGCAGTGCCGGATCGCGCAGCAGGGCGATCACCCGATCCGCCAGCACAACCTCATCGCCCGGATCGACCAGATAACCCGTCTCCCCGTCGATCACCGTCTCGCTCGGACCGCCGCGTCGCGTGCTGACGATCGGCACCGCGCACGCCATCGACTCGATATGCACCATGCCATAGCTCTCGAACTGCGAGCTGCACACCACCACGTCCGACGCGGCGATCACCCGCTCGGCGTCGGGTCGGAATCCCAGGTAGACCATTCGATCGCGCAAGACCGGATCGGCGCGGTGCGCATCCAGGATGCGCCGCTTGTAGGCATCGTCCGCCGCCTGTCCATGCACGTTTTCCCCCGCCACGATGAATCGGGTGTCGGGGAGCGCAGCCGCGACTCGGCGCGCCATCGCCTGAAACAGGTCGTGCCCTTTGACATCCTGGAAGCGCGCGATCAGCGCGATCAGCGGCGCGTCCGGCGCGACTCCGGCGTCGGCGCGTACATGCGCTCCGTCGATGCCAGGGTGAAAACGAGTCGTGTCCACGCCAGGGGGCAGCACAGGCAGTCGTCCCGGCTGCATGAACGGCGGATCGCCCAAAAAGCCATCGCGGATCGCCCATGAGCTGGCAAAGGCGCAGTCCACGCCGCGAAAGAAGGCACGCTGATACGGTTTGGGCTTGAACCACCAGCCCCAGCAAGTCCACATCACCGGGACGCACGCACGGCGTCCGGCGGCGACGGCGAATGGCAGCGTGTGATAATCGCTGTGAACAGCGGCGATGCGTTCGTCACGCAGCAGCCGCGCCATGCGTCCGACGATCGGAAAGCGTTCCCAAACAGATGGGATGAACCAGGTGGTGGCGCCGCGCCAGCGCTCGATATGGGCGCGCCAGCCGTGCGCGCGCCAGCGCGCCACCAATTCGCCCTCTGCGGGCACGAGCAGATGCGGCACGATACGCGGATCGCGGCGTGTCAGCCCTTCGACCAGGGTCATGAGCGCGGTCTCGCCGCCGCCCATCCCGGTGTAGATCGTCGTGAACAGCACAGGAATCGGAGTCATACGCCTAACTATAGGCGAATCGGAGCGTATGTTGTAGAGTTGACCCATGATCACACTCGACCCGATCCTCCATGCAGTCCGCAGCGCCGCCGCCGTCGCAGCCCAGATACGCGATCGTGGCATGGGCGCCCGTGAAAAGGGCGCGCAAGACCCGGTGACGCTGGCGGACTACGCCGCGCAAGCCATCCTGTGCCGCGCGGTCGCCGCCGCCTTTCCTGACGACGCCATCATGGGTGAGGAACGTGCCTCGGTATTCGACGCCACCCTCGACACCGACGGTCAGGCAGCCGTCGCACGGTACGTCGGTGAGGCGATCGGCGAATCGGTCACGATCGATCAGGTGCGCGCCTGGCTCGAAAGCGGGCGGGATCGCGATCCCGCCCGCCAATGGCTGATCGACCCGATCGACGGCACCAAAGGCTACATCGCCGGACGACGCTACGCGATCGCCCTGGCGCTGCTGACCGACGGACTGCCGACCGTCGGCATCATCGGCGCGCCCGATCCAACCGCGCGCGGCGGCGGGCTGATCTTCACCGGACAGCGCAGCGCCGCCTATGTGCAGCCGCTGTCGGGGAGCGGACGCGCCGATCGTGTCGCGGTCACCCAGACCATCCAGACACGCGCCTGGCGCGCGGTCGAGAGCGCCGATAAATCACACGGCAATTTCAGCCGTCCGACCCAGGTCTATCAGGCGCTCGGCATCACGCCGAACAACATCAGCGGCTACGACAGCCAGGTCAAATATGCCATGATCGCGGGCGGAGACGCCGAATTATTTTTGCGCTTCCCGCGCGACTCGGCATGGATCAATCTGGCGTGGGATCACGCGCCCGGTGTCGCGCTGCTGCACGCGGCAGGCGGGGTGGTCACCGACCTGGACGGTTCACTGCTCGATTTCACCACCGGGGCGCGCATGACCGCCAATCAGGGCATGGTCGCCACCAACGGCGTCAAACACGATACCGTCCTGGATGCGGTCGCCGCTGTCATGCGCGCGCATCCGACACCAGCCGACGAGACGACCCACCCGACGAGCAAAGGCTAGACCATGACCGAGGCGGTGCGGGTGCTGCATTTTGCCGATGTGCATATCGGCGTCGAGAATTACGGCAGCACCGACCCACAGACGGGCTTGAGCGGGCGCGTGCGCGATTTTCTCCAGCGCATGGACGAGATGATCGAGTTTGCGGGCAAAAATGAAGTCGATCTGACCATCTTTGCCGGGGACGCTTTCAAGACGCGCACCCCCAATCCCACCTATCAGCGCGAATTCGCCTGGCGCATCACCGATCTCACCCGGCTGGCGCCCGTGGTGCTGCTGGTCGGCAATCACGATATGCAGCCGACCCTGACCAAAGCGAGCAGTATCGAGATTTACCGCGTGCTGAACGTGCCCAACATCTGGGTCGCCGACGCCTACGAGGGACGGGTGATCGAGACGCGGCGCGGCAGCGTCTATGTGGGCGCCGCGCCCTATCCGATGCGCGCCCATCTGCTGGACGGGGTGAACACCGGTGGGATGACCATCGCCGATACCGATACCATCCTGAGCCGTCAATTCATCGCGGAGCTGGAACGACTGGCGGAAGAAGCCGATCAGCACGACCTGCCGCGCATCCTGACCGGGCATTTCGCGGTCGCTGGCGCGCACGAGGGCAGCGAAAAGCTGATCAAATTCGGACGCGACATCACCGTGCCGCCCTCGGTGATCGCCGACGCCCGTTGGGATTACGTCGCGCTCGGTCACATCCATCAGCATCAGAATTTGACTGCCGGACGCTCAGGCGTGCCCCCGGTGGTCTACAGCGGCTCGTTGGAGCGCATCGACTTTGGCGAAGAACGCGAACCCAAAGGCTTCTGCTGGATCGATCTGAAGCGCGGCGAGACCGAGTTCAAATTTCAGCGGGTGAAGGCGCGCCCTTTCAAAACGATCCGGCTCGACCTGCGCAGCTCGCTCGACCCCACCGTCGAGACCGTCGAGGCGATCGAAGCCGAACGGCTGGAGGGAGCGGTCGTGCGTGTGATTTTGCAGCTCACCGCCGAGTCCGACGCGCGGCTCAAGGTGGCGATCGTGCGCGACGCGCTGATTCGCGGCGGGGCTGCCTATATCGCCAGCATCAAGCGCGACATCGAGCAGCCCGCGCGCGCCCGTCTGGGCGCCAATGCCGAAGAGCTGACCGACAGCGAATTGGTCGAGCGTTATTTCCTGAGCAAGGATATGAACTCGGATCGGCGTGCGATTCTGGTCGGCGCGGCGGAAGCGTTGTTCCAGCCGCCCGACGCCGAATGACGACATGCAGCGGACAACGCTTACAAAGGGACGCATAATGATGTGTCGTGTCCGTCCGCCCGTATCGCACCACGCTTTACGAAGGGACGCATAATGATGTGTCCGTATAATGCGTTTGCATCGATCGGTGCAATTTTGCACTCACACGTCCTTCACGATCTGGCGTTATGCTCATAGTCGTTATGCAATTGAAGGCTGTCAATCTTCACGTCATTCATTATGAGAGGGTGTCATGAGCATTTTTGACGATGTGGCGCTGCGTAAGAAAGAAGAAAACCGTATCCGAGCCGAAGGGCGCCTCCCACCAGGACAGTCGCTGACGCTCAAATTCCCCGTGCTGACCTACGGACCGACTCCCCCGGTCAATCTGGAGACCTGGGACCTGCGCGTGTTTGGCGAGGTGAAGCAGGAAATGCGCTGGACGTGGGAGCAGTTTCTCGCGCTGCCCACCGTCAAAATTACCACCGATATTCACTGCGTCACCCGCTGGAGCAAGTTCGACACCCAATGGGAAGGCGTGCGCTTCCGCGACTTTGTAGCGCTGTTCGGCTTGACCGACAAAGCTAAACATGTGATCGCGCACTGCGAATACAATTACACCACCAACGTCCCGCTGGACGTAATGATGGACGACGATGTGCTGCTGACCTACAAATTCGACAATCAGTGGTTGGAGGCGGATCACGGCTTTCCGCTGCGCACGCTGGTGCCCAAGCGCTATCTGTGGAAAAGCGCCAAATGGGTGCGCGGGCTGGAATTCTCCGCGACCGACAAACCAGGTTTCTGGGAACAGGGCGGCTATCACAACAATGCCGAACCCTTCGCGGAAGAGCGTTTCGGGCGGCGCGGGTTCTTTTAGCGCGGCGGACGCATCGTGATAGTTGTGCTTCGCTCTGTCCAGACGATCGCTGGGGTTTGGCGTGCCAAACCCTCTGACGCTCGTTGGAGCGCGCCATTTTACCACTGTTGCGCTCACCCGGTTTTCTTCGATTTTTCCTGTGCCTCGGCGATACTCTCCGCCACGCGCACGGTGACGATCCGGCTGATCAGGTCGAGCGGCAGCGGTTGGTCGATCGGAAAGCGGATCGACCCTTTGTCCACGTCGTAGGGCGCCAGTTCGTCCGCGAACGTCTTCCAGACCGCCCCCGATACTGGATACAGACCGATGTGCTTTTTCCAGGCGGCAAAATAGATCAGATTGCCGTGCAGCGCGAAGGTCGGCATCTGATAGCTGATCTTTTCGACGGCATCTGGCGCGGCGGCATGGATGGTGGCGCGCAGGGTTTGCAGGATGGCTTGAATGGCGTCGGGAAAGGTGGCGATGTAGGCATCGATCGATTCGTGGCGGACTTTATCACTGTTCATGATGACTCCTTAAATTTGTGAAATTTAGTGAATAACGATTTTCTATGCGGACGCATTGTTATACGTACATACGATCGTGCTGAATCCGTGATCTACTGAAATTATCGGGCTGGCTGCGCGTGGCGTCAAGTGAACGCTACCACGACGACGCCGACGACTCGTTGCTGCCGCCTGGCGCTCAAACCATGCCGCCGCGCGCTGCACCGACGATTGGGGGTGGACGCCGTAAATCCGCCATGCGCGCAGTCAGTCAGGGCGGCATGGCGCGCTGCCCCACCCTGATTTAAGATACCCATGTCGTAGTACTGCAACTGGACATGACCTATGCCGCAAAAATCGATCTACATCCTGGTATGTGTCCTGCTCGCCATGTCGGTGCGCGCCGCGCCAGGTGTGCCTGTATCGCCACGTCTGACCGCCCCAATCGTCGGCATCGATACGGCGGCACAGGATCGCATCCTGTTGTACGACACATCGGGCACGGCACGCGCGATCCGATTCGACGGCGCCTGGGTGCGCTTCTGGGGGTTCTCGTCCGACGGCTGCCGCATCCTCTACACCCAGCGCGACGCGATCGCGCCGGGACGCCTGTTCAGTGCCCGTCTCGACGGCAGCGATCGCCGTCCGCTGGCGCAGTATGCCGGGTCGGAGTCCTGGGGCGTGTGGGAACCGTCATGGTCACCCGCCGCCGCGATCCCGCGTATCGCCTTCACGCTGATACGCGATCGCGGCACGGGCGGGCGTGACGCACTCACACATCATATCGCGCTGGTGGATGCGACGGGCGGCATCGTGTCGCCCTACAGCGTCAGCGGCGACGAGCATACTGTACGCTGGTCGCCCGATGGGCGCTGGCTGGTGTACGCCGCCTATGACGAGCGCGCGGCGGGATCGGGCGTATTCGCCACCGCCGCACCCGGTCAGACCGCGACCAGCGTCCGCGAAGCCGACCTGTGGATCGTCAGCGCCGATGGCACCACCAAGTATCGTCTGACCGACTTTCCGACGGGCAGCGTCAGTATGCCGCGCTGGTCGCCGGACGGCGATCTGATCGGATTCGTGTACGCGGCATCGCCAGGGGTCGATACGGTCTGGATGATCGGCAGGGAGCCGGGATCGGCGCCGACGCAGATCACCTACGCCGCCGCGCTGCTGCTCGACCTGACCTGGGCGCCTGATGGGGCTGCACTGGTATTGAGCGCGCGTGGGCTGAATGGGGTGAGCGAAAATCGGCTGTGGCGAGTCGGCTTGACGGGCGGCGCCGACGCCAACGCGGTCCAGGTGATCGCAGACCCGACGCTGGGCTATCACGACTACCCGCGTTACAGCGCCGATGGGCAGTGGTTAGCGCTGCGCAGCGAGTACGGTTTGGCGTTGGTGGACGAGTCGGGTGTGTGGCGCTGGCTCGAACGCGGCGCGCTCGGCAACGCGCCGCCCGTCTGGACGCCCGCGTCGTTCACGGGCGAGGGCGCGTGTACAGATGCTACCTGATTGTGCAGGGGATACCTCATGCGTAAGCGCATTACATTCGTAGTCAGCTTTCTCGTCGCCTTTTTTTACTTGACTGTTCATAGCTCGGCTCAAACACCGCAGTATGTCAACCTTGCACTTCAACTTAGCCCGAATGGTGAAACAATCGCTTTGGGCAGATATAATGGAGAACTTATTCTCTATGATGCAGATTCAAGAAATGTTCTACATACATTTCAAGATGAACACGACATCTATGACCTTCAATGGTCACCTGACGGGGGGCGAATTGCTGCCGTTAGCTACTTTGGGAACGTCAAAGTTTGGGACACCATATCATATGAATTACAATTCTCAGTTGACTTGTCATCAAATATCGTGTTTCGAGTAAATTGGAGTCCAGATGGAAGTCAACTTGCGATTACCTCAGCCGAAGCTGGTACTACAGTGTTGAGTGCAGCCACAGGTAGCAAGCTCTATCACTTGCAGACAGGCGACACCTCAGACAGCCTCTGGTCACTATCACCACACTTGATTACTGCTGATCTCGTAGGATTAAGGGTGTGGCAGGAGGAGACTGAGCTATCCCGAATTCTTGGAACCGTGAACGGCGTGATTAACGGCAATCTCCCCTCACGGATAGCGGTTTCGTCAGTTGTAAATTCTATCGCAGTGTATGGCTCTACTGCTCCAACCGTTGATTCTTCGGGTATGGTATCCGATGGTGGGTCGGTTTTACAAACGTGTGCTTTTCCATCGCTTGACCTTCTCAAGTCGATCGTTTTTTCTTTGCCAGAACAGATAGCTGTTATGAGATTATAATGGTCTGAAGATGGCGAGCATATTGCTATGAGTACAACAGACGGCTACGTTCGAATATGGAATGCTTCTTCCTTAAGCCGAGTGGATAATATCTTTATCGGCAATGCTGCATGGGCGTTCGACTGGTTCACCGACACAGAAATTGTCTTTGCAACAACCGATGGAGAACTGCATATTGCCGCATATTCAAACGTGCCAGCGGCGCGCTCACCCTGCAAAACCTGACCGTTCGCAACCGCAATGCCAGCGGCACGAACGGCGGCGCGATCCTGAACGCGGGCAGCCTGACCCACAACGCTTCACCGCTGAACCGTTCCAGCACAACCTGGGACTATACACCTAGTGTGGCGCCATTCCTGACGACGGGCTGCCCACATCAGCCATGAGATGAGTAAGCGTTACGACGGCGGCGTGATGATCTCCCACAGCGCGCCGCCGGGCGCGATCGCCAGCACCGCCCCGTCGGCGCTGCCTACATACAACGACTCGCCGCCCTCGCCTGCCCCGCCGATCTGGATCACCCCGGTGAAGCGCTGTTCCGGCTGCGCACCCAACCCCAGACGACTGCGCACCAGATCGTTGCCGCGCCAGACGAAACCGAGTTCGTTGGTCGGCTGGAAGAAACCGGGCGGCACCGGGAACGACGGCTCGGACGGCGGATGGATCGCCGGGTCATAACGGTTGTCGATCACCACCCATGCCGGGTCGAAGCTGTCGTTGAAGAGCGCGTACACCCGATCGAGCGATCCAATGTAGACCATCCGCCCGCGCTCGAACGACTGCTCGATCACCTGGGTTTCTTCGGCGGGGCGCGTCGGACAGTCGTTGGGCGCCGGGCTGAAGAACCACACGTCCGGGCACGCCAGCGGGATCGAGAGCGGCTGCTCGGCGCGTCCGACCCCATCGCCGACGCTCAGGACAAAATCGATCACCCCGCGATCGGCGCGGCGAGTCTGGACGGGCAGGCTGCCGTCGGCGCCGACATTCCACAGGCGGCTGCGGGCGCCGTCCACGATCTGATAGATCACCGCGTCGCTGACGTTGCGCGTAGACCAATAGAGCGTGATGATCCCGCCAGGCGGCACCGCTGAGGCATCGGCGGTGAAAAATTCGATGCGCGGCGCGTTCGGGTTGGCGGCGACGATCCCGACCACACTGGAAACGCCAGCGGTGGCGACGGTCAGCGGCGCGCCGAACAGCGGCGTCCCGGTCGGACCGCCCGCTGTAGCGATTGGGCGCGTCGGGGTGATCGTCGGCAGCGCGCGGTCACGGGTCGCGGTGGGCGCGGGTGAGGGAGTCGGGGTGGCGGTCGGGCGCGCGGTCGGCACGATCGGCACCGCACCAGCGGCACAGCCACTCAACAGCAGCCACGCCAGCCCGACAATCCATGTGACGTGCAGCAGCGACGCGCGTCTCACCGCTGGAACGTCCGATTGCCAGCGGCATCGACGATCGGCAGCGCCGACACATCGCCGATAATCGTCAGCACACAGCGCGCCGTCCAGCCACGCACCTCACCCAGATGCGTCTGCACCTGCACCCACATATCCAGATCATTGGCAAAATCGGGCGTGCAGCCGCGATCGACCGTCCAGCCGTTCCAGCCGACGATGTGAATCCAGGCGTTGGGAGCCACCCGTCCGATGCGCGGGAAGCTCAACCCCGGACCCGATCGGATGGCGGCGGGTCCGCGGTCGGATTTGCCGCCGACCCCGGTCAGCGATGGAATGGCGGTGCCATCTCCCAGGACTGCCAGTGGATACTGTGGCACGCCGATGTACCCCGGACCCGCAGTCGGACCGGGCGTGCGCCCAATGGCGGCGAAAAAGTCGGTCGGCGTCGGCTGCACGGTTTGCCGTGCCGCTGCCCACTGAGTCGGAGTCGCCAGCGCCAGCAGCATCAGCCCGATCAGGGCAGCACACGCAATCAGGAACGCAGATCGTTTCATGGTCAGCCTGCCTGTGTGATTTTGCAGAATGTCCCCATTCTACTCTAACACCAGGGTGGACGCATCGTTATCCGGCGGACGCATAGCAGCGCAGCGCCAGCACAGATGCAGGCGCATCCCCGTGCGTGGCGAGAATCTCCATCTGCAGCGTGCTGGTGCGGATCGGCTCTGGAAAGTCGATCACGATCTCTCCCGTGTGATTGTCGTGAACCTCGGCAAGGATGCGCTTATCGTCGGTGCTGATGCGATAGGCGGTGACGCAAAACGGCACCACCGACTCAGGATGTCCCATCAGCACCGTCTCCATCGGATGATCGAAGTCGCTATCGAAGGTCAGATGCAGCGCGGCGATCGTCTGAGGCTGTCCCCACTGTGCCTGCAGACAGGGATTGGCATCGTCAAATGACGCAACCCAGGCGTTGGGGGCGAATGTGGGTCTTCCCCAGCCATTGCGCACGTTGTCCGCGTCAAAGACCGACAGCGGCTCACTCAGGCTGAACGCGAAATTCCGCCCGCCTGGACGACGCATCGGCACCCAGAATTCAAACGCCTCGACACCGATATCCGCACTCGGCTGCTGCGCGCCAAAATTGGAGACGGCGGGATTTTGCGCGTTGGCGACCGACAGGATGCCCGTGATACGCTTTTCGCTGCTGTGCACGCTGACCGCCGGATTACGCATCAGGCACACGAACACGTAGCGCGCCTGATCGACGACGACATCGGGCGCAAAGGTGACATGCTGATCCTGCCCCGCATCGAGCGCCAGTTCGTGGACTGCCAGCGTGACATCCGGCGTGTGATTTTCGGGATTGTCACTGGTGCGCAGTTCAAAGCGCAGCGTCGTCGCCTCCGCCGCATCGATGGTAAACGTGATCGCCGGGATGCGCATCCCTGCCGGAATCGGCAGCATTTGTGCCCAGGAGGTGATGAGTGGCACGGGCGGGGCATCGTCGGGCAGACTGGCGAGCTGCAGCGCACTCGACGCGCTCAGGTGTGCCGTCTGCATCAGATCGGCGGGGTCGTCCAGACGCACATGCGGGATATGCTGACCCCGCTTGAGCAGCTCGCGTTGCAGCATCCCGATGTAGGGTGCCTGGGCGATCTGGGCGGGCAGCACCCCATGCTGACGGCACAAGACCGCTGCCATCGCCGCCGCTTGCGCGGCGTGCGAGACCGTGAGCATGACACGGCTGGAGCTGAATGCGACATGCGACGCGCTCATGATCCGTCCCGCGATGAACAGATTGCGGATGTTGCGGCTGTAGAGCATACGGTACGGGATTTGATACATGCCGCGTGCGTGCCATTGGTTACAGCCCGGTTTCTCGCTGTAGATGCCGTCGGCGGGATGCAGGTCGAGCGCCCAGCCGCCATACGATACCGCGTCCGGGTGGCGGCGCTGTGCGATCAGGTCTTGCTGGCACAGCATCGTATCGCCTTCAAAGCGGCGGCTCTCGCGTTTGCCGGGGATATGACCGACCCATTCCAGCGTCAGCGTTTCGGCTTCAGGGAACTGACCGGAATTCTTGATGTGATTCCACACCCCATAGACCACCTTCCACAATTCCCATTTGATCGTCTCGGTATCGTGGACGGTGTCCATTCTGCCGCCGTATTCGATCCACCACAGACGGCAGCCGTCTTCTTTGGTATTGAACGACCGGAAACGCGGAATTTTGGTGATGTCGTCCAGCGCGAAGCTGGGAGCGACGTACCTGACCGGCTTTCCGGTATCTTTACTGTAGAAATAGATCGAGTGACCGAGCAGATGTCCGTAATCGGCAGTCGGCGCCAGCTTTTCCCCAAATTCCTCGCTGTTTTCCGCGCCCATGCGAAACGCCGCGCCCGCCAGAAAACCGATCACCCCATCGCCGGACGAATCGACGAACAGCGGCGCACGCACGGCGTACAGAGTCGAGTTCTGCGAGCAGAAAGCACGCACCGACTCGATGGTGTCGGCGTCGGACTTGCCGACCTCGAATGCCGCCGTGTTCAGCAGCAGCCGGATATTCGGCTCGGACACCACCTTTTCCAGCAGGATTGTATCGACGATCAGCGGGTTACCTTCAGGATTGCGGTACAGGTTTTCGACCAGCACCTCCCCGACGACGCCGCCTTCGCGCGCCCAGCGGTTGTTGTTGCCCATGTGTGCCGTCGCGCCGAGCATCCACAGGCGGACTTCACTCGACCCGTTGCCGCCCAGGACAGGACGATCGTGGACGAGCGTGACCGTCAGACCTGCGCGCGCCGCCGTGATCGCGCAGCAGGTGCCCGCCATGCCCCCGCCGACAATCACCAGATCACAGACAATCTCCTCGGTCCTGAAGGTACGTTGGGCGACGGGCGCTTCTACGATCATGGAACGTCCTTTGGGTTAAAATACATTACACTAGGCAGCGAGAGAGACAGGAACTCTTGCGTGGGCGCCTGTCTCTCCAGAGTTGAGCCGGGGAGCGCATAGGGCGTCGGCACGTCGATACCGACACCCCTATGCGCTCCTCGTTTATTCGACCAGATCGGTGATGTCTTCGGCGGCGGCAGACAGCGCGTCGGCAGCGCTGGCGTCACCGACCAGCACCGACTGAACCGCCTCGCCTAACAGCGATTCCATCCGTGCCGACTCGACAAAGCCCCAGAACGGATTCGGGCTGGCGCTGGTCGTGACCTGTGCCGACCAGGTATCGATATAGCTGTCACCCGTGACACTCTCGGAAGCCAGCGCCTCGATGGTGGTCGGCGGTAGTGACATTTGCTCGAAATAGCCGACCCCGACCTCGGTCGTCCCGGTCAGATAGAGCGCAAACGCGGTAGCAGCGTCGGCATTGTCGTCCGCGACCACCGCCAGGCAGTGTCCCCACAGCAGCGACTGCGGCGCATCGCCTGCAGCCAGCACCGGACGGGGCAGTGGCACGACGGTCAGCGCGAGGTCGGCGGGTTTGTTGCCCGCAGCCAGCGATCGCGCCACCACCGCGTCATCGTAAAAGCCGACCATCCCCTGAGCGAACAACTGGCGCGCGTCAAAGCGATCGATATCCGCCGCGATCAGGTCGCGTGCGAGCAGATCCGCGTACCATTCGACCGCCGCGACCGCGCCCTCACCGCCGAGCGTGACCGTGCCATCATCCGCGAACACGCTGCCGCCAAAGGTGTAAATCCAGGGGATGATGTCTTTCAACTGCGCCACATCCGTGATGCCCGCATAGGGGATGCCATCGGGGTTGTAGGCTTCCAGCGCCTCCAGTGCCGCTTCAAATTCCACGATCGTGGTCGGCAGCTCAGCGACGCCCGCCGCTGTCAGCAGTTCCTGATTGGCGACCATGCCGATCGAGGCGGTCGTCCAGGGCAAGCCGAGCTGCACTCCATCGACCTGGCAGCTTTGCAGTGCCGCATCGGTATACACGCCCTCCGGGACATCCGCGCCCAGGTCTTTGAGGACGCCCAGCGCAGCCATCGGCGCCATCCACGCGACATCGAGCTGGACTGCCCCGCTCAACTGTGCGCCATTCGCCTGCAGGATAACCTGATTCAGATATTCGTTGAAAGGAAAGGCGACCGGCGTGATGGTGATGCTGTTGTCGGCAGCATAGCTGTCGGTGAAGCCGAGGATCACGTCGCGGCTCAAGCCCTCGTTGAGCGACCAGCCTGTGAAGGTGAAATCCTGGCTATCCTGTGCGGTGGTCGCGCCGACTGCGAAGCTCAGCGCGCTGATCAAGAAGAACAAAGAAACGAATTTGCGTGACATGGGACAACTTCCTTCCATCTGTCAGAAACCAGCTGAAACAAGAGTAAGCAATAGACTCGAAACGGCGGGATGAGCGCCGGGATCGACTAGCCAGTGGTCGAATGTCCTGGGACGGCGGTGTTGTTACACGTCCCTGCGAATGCGCGTCACAGGGGCGCAGCATAATACGTCCGCACATAGCGTTAGCCTTTGACCGCACCGCTGCTCAATCCGGCGACGATGTAGCGCTGCATGATCATGTAAAGCACGACCACAGGCAGCGAGACGATCAGCGAGGACGCCATCAGATTGGGCCACGAGGTTTGAAACTCGCCCATATAGGTCAGGACGAGTCCGGGCGGCAGCGTCATGTAGTCGGGACCGCCCAGCGTCAGCGAGTAGATGAAATCGTTCCATCCGCGAATGAAGGCGAACAGAAAGGTCGAGATCAACGCCGGACGCGCGATCGGCAGTAAGATACGGTGAATGATCGTGAGCTGTGAGGCGCCGTCTACCTTTGCCGCTTCGATCAGTTCATCCGGGAGGGTGTCGAAATAGCCTTTGAGAGTCCACACGCATAACGGCAGCGTGAACGAGGTGAACGCCAGGATCAGTCCCCAGTACGAATTGAGCAATCCCAGACGCGCAAACAACAGGTAGAGCGTGATCAGCAGTAACGTCTGCGGGAACATCTGCGCCGACAAAATCAGAAACATCAGCGCGCGACGCCCGGTATAACGGAATTTGGAAAAGGAATAGCCCGCATACACCCCGATCGCCACGCTGCTGATCGCAGTCGCGCCCGCCACGATGAAGCTGTTGAGCAGGTAACGCAGTAGAGCCGGATTGTTGAAAAAGTCGGCGTAGTATTCCAGGGTGATCGCGGTCGGGAAGAAGCGCGGCGGAAAGGCGAACACCTGATCGCGCGGCGTCACCGAGGTGACCGCCATCCAGTAAATCGGAAAAAAGGCGAACGCCGCCACCAGCACAAATGCGCCGATCAGCACCAGGCGGCTGCCTGTGCGGTTGGATACGCCACTCAGGGTCGTGGTGTGACCATCGAGCGATCGAACGGCTGAGGTCATGGCACACTGCCTTTCATGCGTCTTCGCGGACGACAAAGCGTAAGTAGATGACCACGATCACGGACAGCAGCGCCATCCACAGGATGCCGATCGCCCCGGCTTCACCCAGATCGCGCGACTGAAAGGCGGCTTTGTACACACCAATGGCAAAGGTGGTGGTCGCTGTGCCGGGACCGCCCGTCGTCATGACGTAGATCGTCTCCAAATGCTGGAAATTCCAGATGAAACTCAGCAGCAGCACGGTGCTGATCACGCCGCGCAGCCCTGGCACAGTCACGTTCCAGAAACTCCTGAGTCGATCGGCGCCGTCGATGGCGGCGGCTTCATACAGATCACGCGGGATCGTCTGCAATGCCGCCAGGATCATGACCGCGATCCAGGGAAAGGTATTCCAGGTCTTGGCGACGATCACCGCGATGATCGCGCTGCTGCGTGTGCCCAGGAAATTGATATTTTCGGTGATCAGACCGAGTTCGCGCAGCATGCCGTTGATCACGCCGTAATTGGCGTTGAAAATCCACATCCACAGAAAGGCGACCACCACCGACGGGATTAGCCAGGGCAGCAGAAACAGTCCGCGCCACAGCCCGCGCCCGATGATGCGCGCATTCAGAACCAGGGCGACGATGAAGCCGATCACGAATGGGAGCAGCGTCGCACCGACCGTGAACACCAGCGTGGTACTCAGCAGCGGCAGAAAATCGCGGCGCAGCGCGCGCTCGATATTCTTCAAGCCGACAAATTCCTCGCCTGGAAAGACCAGGCTCTTATCGAGAAATGCCATGTACATCGAGCTGAGCAGCGGAAACAGGATGATGACCGCGAACAGGATGAGCGCGGGCAGTACCAGCAGGAAACCGACCTGCCCCTCGCTGAGACGCTTCGCTCGAAATGGAGGCAGATCGTCTGGCAGCGTCGGACGCGCGTAAATGGGCACACTGTCATTCATTGCGACCGCCTTTTCATGTGGACTGACGGGCGATAAACCAGCAGGGGACGCGCATCAGCCAGGGGTCGCTGTCTGGCTCGTCGAGCAGCATCGACAGCCGTCGCGCCGCCATTCTGCCCATCAGCGCCATATCGAACTGCACCGACGACAGCATCGGATCGGTGTAGTGCGCCAGCTCATAATCGCCAAAGCCCACGACCGCCACGTCATCTGGCACACGCCGTCCCTGTTCGCGCAGCGCGCGCAGACCGCCGAGCGCGATACTGTCATCGGCGTACAGGATCGCGTCGGTATCGGGCCGGCTTTCGAGCAGGTGACGTGTCTGGACATAGCCGCTGTCGGGGTGAAAGTCCGCGACGATCACGCTGTCGGGATCGAAAGGCAGATCGTGCCGCGCCAGCGTCAGCCGCAGTCCATCCAGCTTTTCGGCGCTGGTCATCGTGGTCGCGGGTCCGTTGACCAGCGCGATCCGGCGGCGCCCCTGCGCGATCAGGTACGCCGCCGCCTCGCGGATGCCCTGCGCCACATCGACCATGACGGCATTGATCATCAAGCCATCGAGCCGTGAACCCGCCACCACAAAGGGGAGCTGGCGCCGTATCAGTTCCTCGACGAATTCCCGCTGAATGATGCCGCCTAACAGGATCAAGCCGTTGATCGAGACATCTTCGGCATACTGACGGGCATCTTCACTCGAAGCGGACGACTGTTGCAGCCGGGCAGCGATCCCGCGCGTCTCCAGCACGGTATGCACTGCGTCCCACACCCGCCGCTCAAATTCACGCATACTGGCGCCCTGGGCGGCGCTCAGGGTCGTTTCGACGCTGGTCAGCACCAGTACCGCCGGGCTGATCTGCGGTTTGAGACGCAGATTTTGCACCGGATACGCCAGTTCCTCGGCTGCCTTGAGGACGGTGTAGCGGATCGACTCGTTGACGGTCGCATTGTTGTTGAGGACACGCGACACGGTTGCGATCGAGACATTGGCGCGCCTGGCAATATCACGTATGGTCGTCATAAGTCAACTTTTGTTTCTCAATTCAAGAAACAACACAGATAAATCAACGCTCATTTCTGGAAACAAGAATAAACACAATCTTCAGCATTGTCAAGCGATCAAAAAACAGCCCGTTCGCGGTGCGCGAAAGGGCAAAAATGAACCAGCGATTCAGAGATTGAGAGGGGAAAACAGAGTACGGTCAATGCTTAACTCAAACTCAGTGAATCACAGCTTTCTCTACGGACGTATAACAATGCGTCCGAAAATGTGTGATGATCTGGCTGGCGGAGTGCTAACGCAGCGTGATCTGGCTGCCGTCTTCAGTCTTCTTGATCTCGATATGCACCGGAAAGGCGTCGCGCAGGTCGTCGATGTGGGTGATCACCAGGATCAGATCGAATTCGTCCTGAATGGCGGTGATCGCCTCGACCAGCTTGGCGCGCCCGGCTTCATCCTGAGTACCAAAGCCCTCATCGATGAACAGCGTGCGCAATTGCGCCCCTGCCCGCCGCGCCAACATCTGCGAGAGCGCGACGCGCAGCGCGAAATTGATGCGAAATGCCTCGCCGCCGCTGTACATCTCGTAGGCGCGCGTGCCGAGTCCGTCGGCGATCAGGATATCAAGCGTCTCCGCGACGCCGCCCGTCACTTTTTCGCGCTGTGTGGTGATGGCGATCGTCATCTGCCCTTCGCTCATCCGGCCCAACAGCCGATTGGCGGCTTCCTCCAGCTCCGGCAGTGCGGCGTCGATGATCATCGCCGGAATGCCGTTCTTGCCAAAGGCGAGGCGCAGTTCGTCGTAGAGCGCCCGCCGTTCGCGTTCTCCGGCAATACGGTCGGTCAGATCGACACGGCGGAGGCGCCCACGCGCGATTGCGCCCAATTCCTGGTTGAAGACGACTACGTTCTCACGAGCGGCGGCTTCTTCGTCCTGACGCAGCTTCATCTCCTCAAAACGGCGCTGTGCCTCGTTCGCCAGCGCCGACAGCGCCGCGATCGCCTCTTCGAGCGCCGCGACCGCCGCCCCTTCGCTGTCGTACAGCGCCTTTTGTTCGCTCACGGCGGACTCGGCATCATCCAGGTCAGCGATCGCCGCCGCCTGTGCCGTCTGTGCATTTTGCAGTTGGTGATAGCGCACATCGTATTCGTTGTAGGCGCGCAAATCCTGGCGGGCGCCCTGATGACTGGCATCGTCGTAGCCGAGTTCGGCGCGGGTAGCGTCGAGCGAGTCCCGTTCGGCACGCTCGGCGTGGGCGTAATCCGCGCTGTGCAGTAGCGTGTCGAGCCCTGCCAGTCGCGCGCTCTCTTCCTGCAAGCCCGCTTCCGCTTCACGGGCGGCGTCGAGCCGTTCCGCCAGCTTGCCTGCGCGCGCCTGCAGATCAGCCAGCGGTTGAATCGCCAGCGCCACCTGGGTGATCGCCTCCTGATGTTCCGCGATCAACGTATCGAGCGCCCTGACGCGGTTGCCATTGGTACGATAAAGATCACCCATCGGCGTGCCCTCTGCGGTGATGTCCGCGATCAGGCTGGCGCGATGATCGGCGTCGAGCGGCTGCCCGCAAAACGGACATAGGGCGCCCTCGACCGTCTCCAGCCGATTCCTGCGATCGTTGAGCTTGTTCATCTCCGCTTTGAGCGCCTTATTTTCAGCGCTCAGATGGCTGTGTTCGTCGCGGTGGGTATCGAGCTGTTTTTGCAGCGGCGCGCGCGCGCCCTCGCGGGTACGCAATGCTGCGATCTCGCCCTGGATCGCCTCCAGCGCGCCGGCATCTCCGCCCGCCGCAGACCGCCGCAAGCCGTCCACACGGGCAGATGCCGCTTTGCGTTCGCCGTCAATGGCGGCACGTGCCGCGTCGATCTCCCGATCCAGTTCGGCGCGGCGATCGTCGAGGCGCTTGAGCGCGATCAGCTTTTCACCGAGCGCCTGATCGAGATCGCGCGCCGCCTGCAGCGCGTGATAACCGGTCTCGATCTCGTCACGGCGCGCCAGCAGCGCGGCGTACTCATCGACGCGCCCGCGTTTGATCTGGGCATTTTTGGCGGCGCTCGTCAACCGGGTCTCGATCATTCTGAGACGGTGACGCGCCTCCAACAGATTGTCTTCGGCATGGCGGCGGTTGGTGGCGGCGTCACGCAGCTCATCGTAAGCAATCTGGGCGGCACGGGCGCGCTCGACCGCCTCGATCAGGAGGGTTTGCGCCGACGCGAGCTGACGTTTGATGTCCGGCTCGCGCGAGACCATCGCGTCGATCTCACGGATCTGTCCTTCCGCGATGGCGATCTCGCCAGCCACAGCCTCGATCATGGCTTTAGCGCGCGCTTCATAGGCTTCCCAGCGGCTCAAGCCGAGGATGTCTGCCAGAATCTGTTTGCGTTCGCGCGCGGTTTTGAGCGTGAAAGCGTCGGCGTTACCCTGGCGCAAAAAGGCGGAATGGGTGAAGGTGTCGTAATCGAGGTTGATGGTGCTGTCGATCAATGCCTGAGTCGCCTTGATCGATCCAGCATCCAGCTCGATCAGGTTGCCGTCGGGGTCGGTGGAAAAGAACGCCAGCGTGCCCGCCGTGCGCGACCGCGATCGTGCGCGTTTCACCTGATAGCGGGTGCCGTTCTGCTCGAATTCCAGCAGCACCAGCATTTCGTTTTGTCCGAGATGGATCAGCTCCTCGTCGCGCTTTGCCCGCGCCTTGCCCCACAGCGCCCAGGTAATCGCATCCAGCAGGCTCGACTTGCCCGCGCCGTTGTCGCCGCTGAGACAGGCGAGATGAATGCCCTCGAAATAGATCGGCGCGGGCGAGCGGTAAGCGAGGAAATTTTTCATTTCCAGTCGAATAGGCAGCACGGGTCAATCCCTCACATTTAGCGGCAGACGCATCGTTATGTGTCCCTACGCGCGGCGGTTGTAGGGGGTCTGGCGTGCCAAACCCGTCATGTCACAAAATCGCAGGGGTCTGGCGTGCCTTACCCATGCAATCTGGACAGGTTCGATTATATCAGCCACGGCGCGCTATAATCGGCATCTCATTGGTAAATGACATCCTCAGGAGTCACCCGACTATGGCAGACATGCGCCAGCTTCCCTCACCCCAAAATACGGAACCGGACGACGATCTCGCTCGCATCGGCGCCGACGACAGCGGCTTCTATCAAATTCTGGTGCTGTTCGTGGTATTCGCCATCCTGATCGGCGTGATCGTGGTCGGCGCCAACGGCGGCGTCTGACCAGATAAGCGCGGACGCACCGTTATGCGTCCCTACGGCGCGTATCGCACGCGCCAGATCTGCCCGTACACCTGATCCGCGACCGTCAGCGTGCCATCGGGGGCGATCGCCAGATCGGTCGGGCGGATCAGCCCGGTGACGAACGCAGTCGGCTGATAGCCTGACTCGTTGACGCGCCTTGGATCGATCTGGATGATGCGCTGTCCGCCCTCGACCGCATTCCAGAGCGTGACGAACAGCGTATCGTACAGGTTGACCGGAAACTGCGTCCCGGTGTAGACCACGATCCCACGCGGCATGGTTCCCGCCGTCAGCGTCAGCAGGTCGGACTGCACGTCGAGTCCAGCGGTGCGGATCGGGCAGACAGTACAGCCGCGTCCGCCCCAGAATGGAAAGCCGTAGTGTCCGCCGGGCGACAGACGCAGCACGCGATCGCCGATCCCGCCTGCGAGTAAGCCCTGATCGCTGGCATACAGCCGTCCGAGACTGTCGAGCGCCAGATCGTAGGCATTGCGCACGCCCTGGGCATAGACGGCGATTTCACCCGTGTGTGGTTGGATGCGCACGACCGCCGCTTCATAGGGCGCCAGCGTTTGAAACGGCGGCAGGATGCGCGGCGGACTGGCGGTCGTGTCGTAGCTGGAGCCGATGCCCAGGTAGAGATAGCCATCGCGCCCGAAGATCATACCGTTGGGCTGATTGTCGATCAGGCTGAGACAGCACGGTAAATCCGTCAGCACCGCGATCGGCGCCCCGCCTCCCGGCGCGACGCGCCACACCCCGCCACCGGACTGCGCGGTCATCCGCCCACTGACGAACAGATCATCCGTCCCCGGCTGAAATGCCAATCCCAGCGGCGCGATCAGCGCCTCGCTGTAGCGGCGCGTTATTCCATCGGCATCCATCACATGCACCGCGCCGGAACGGGCGCCCTCTTCCAACACGGTGGCATACAGGCGTCCGTCACGCCCGTAGGCGATCTGCTGCACCTGTCCCGGAAAGCGACCGATCGACTCGACCGCGAATCCATCAGGAACACGAATACGTTCGAGCCAGGCGGCGCTGTCGTCGGCGCACGGAAAATCGCCGCACGACCAGCCTTCTGGCGTGCTTTCGATGACAGCTGCCAGAACGCGGGCGGCGGGCGCGCCCAAAGGCAGCGGCGGCGTGAGCGTGATCAGCGGCGCCGGAGTAACCAGACTCGCATCGCCGGTCACGGTTGCTTCGGCGGACGGCGACAAGACGAGCGTCGGCGTGCGCGTCAGAGTCGGCGTCTCGGTCGGCGGCGTCTCGGTCGGCGGCGTCTCGGTCGGCGGCGTCGATGGTGTGAGTGAGGGGGTCGGCGTCGGCGCGATCGTCTCGGTCGGACGCGGCGTGCGCGTCGGCGTGATGGTATACACGGGGGCAGCGGCGATCACGATCGGCTGGGTCGCCTGAAACACGACGCCCGGCGGTGAGTCAGAGGCGCACGCCGTCAGCCCGATCAGGGTCAGCATGGGCACGAGCGCATGCCTGAAACGACACATCATCGGCATGGCACCAGTCCTCGCATCAGGCACACGATCACAGCGTCGTCGTGAAATGATCGCTGCTCAATTTTTTCAATGAATCGAAAGCGGCATCCTGCACCATCGACTCTTGATCGTTGAGCGCATCGGTGAGCGCCTCGACAGCGCGATCATCGCCAAAAATGCCGAGCGCTTCGGCGGCAGCCCGGCGCACCCATTCGTTGGGATCGCGCAAGGACGCCAGCACACCCGTGAAGGCGCTCTTGTCCCCGATGCGCCCCAACGCCTCGGCTGCGGTCTCGCGGATGGCGTCGGCAGGGTCGGTCAGCACGCCGACCAGCGTGGGCACGGCACGGGTATCACCCAGATAGCCCAGCCCTTCGACGGACGCGACTCGCAGCGTCAGCACGTCTGAGTCCAGCAGCGTCAGCAGATCGTCCAGACGGCGGGTGTCGCCCGTGCGCCCGATCAGACGCATGAACAGCGCTTGCTGGTATTCGTCCAACGGCTTGGGTTCTGGCAGTTCGTCCGTCTGCAGCGCCGCGTACAGGCGATCGGACAGCGCCAGATCGCCGCGTCGCACCAGATCGAGCAGCCCGGCGCGCAGCCGCAAGCCGATACTGAGCTTCAGCAGCTCCCAGACGCGGCTGGAACGGTCTGCCAGCAGCATGGTGATGATCGGATCGAGCGCCTCCATCACCTCTAATTTGATCAGTGACGACAGCGCCGCATACTGCACTTTGGCGCTTTCATCCCGCAGCGCTTCGGTCAGCGCGGCACCCGCGCGCGGATCGTCGAGCTTGCCCAGACGCTGCGCGGCATAAAAGCGGATTCCAGCATCCGCGCTGAAGAGATCCGCGACAAGTTGATCGTACATCGGTCGAAATCCTGGTGTTTGAGCGAAAATGGGTCGTTCCGATCGATGATCGCACGCATCGATCGTGCTTATTGTACAGGAAACCACTTGGCAATAGGCGCCCATGTAGGCACAATAAAGCGATTATCATGTGATCATTGGCGGCGAGTCTGGCTCGCGCCTTCCTTAGGAGAGATCGAGTATGACTGACGCCGCCGACATTGCCGTGCGCCCCGACATGGATATTCACAAGCAGATCACGTCGATCATCACGCAGTACCCGCCCACTGCCTCCGACCGCTTTTACATCATCACCAGCGTGCAGGATGGTGTGGTCGTCCTGAGCGGACATGTCAAGACGCCGATCAACCGCCGCTATCTGATCAACGAGATTCCGAAGGTGCCCGGCGTGCGCGCGCTGGACAGCAGCAGCCTTTTTGACGACGAAACGATCCGTATCGAGGCGGGGCGACGGCTGCCGCAGGGCGTGATGGCGAACGTGCGCTATGGCACGGTGGCGTTGAGCGGCGAGGTGCCCGCCGGCACCGATCTGGATGTGATCGCGGCGGCGGTGTCGGCGGTGCCAGGGGTGCTGCGGGTGGTGGCGAACGGGTAGCGCGCGGTCAGATTCGGGCGCTGGCATGACACGGCGTGCGCCCGCTCACCCGCCACAATCCCACGCCGCGCGCGCAGCATCGATCCGCGCGATCAGCGGCGCGTAGAAGGTCAGATCGGCGTCAGTATCGGCAGTGGCACGCGCCAGCCAGATGCACGCCGACGGCGCCTCGACCGGCACAGCGTCCGGATCGTCGTGGGTCAGCCACGCCAGTTGATACGCCGCGATCGGGAAGGGCACCGGCGCCGCGTCACGGGCGGCGCTCAAAAACTGGTAGGCGAGCGGCACATTGCCCGCCTCGCTGTTGAACACACCCAGACGCCAATTGATCAGATAGTGCGCCGACGCCACCCTTAAGCCGCCCTGATAGGCGAGCAGGCTCACCAGCGGCGTGTTCGTCAGTTCCGCGATGTACCCGCCCAGGAAGTAAAAGTCGGCGGGCGGATTGTTGATGCTGCTGATGAACCCGGTGGCATCGCTGAGATCACGATTGGCGTTGACACGCGCCGCCGCCCCCTCAAACGCGGTATCATCACCCTGCATTTGTACGGCGATCGCTGCCAGTGCATCGTAGACGGGCAGTCCAAAGATCGGCTGTTCGCGGATGCTGCCGCTGGTCTCTGCCTGCACGCGGGCAAAATCGCCCGTCATGACGAGCGCCATCTGCCGATACGAGAACGGGATGCTGTAGCCGAGCTTGGTCGGGTCGAGCCGCTCGCTGAGAGCGAGCAGGCGCGCGTAATCCCTCTCCGCCAGACTGATATTCATGTCCATCCACAGCGTCAGGTTGGTCTCTCCCAGGAGCTGACGCAGACGGTCGGCATCGACACGCGCACGCCCGATATTACCGTTGTAGAATGCCTCCAGAAAGCCGCGCAAAAAGACCAGCGTCGGATCGCCAGGCGCGACCCGCAGCGCATCGGTGAGCGTGTCGGTCATCGAGCTGACATTGTCTTGTCCTGGCTGCCATTGATACATGTTCAGGATGTGGCGATCGAGATCGCTCGGTGGGATGACGCGCAGATTCACCGCCTCGCCGTCCATGATCCCAAAGCCAAAGCCGGCAAGCCCGTCGATGTCGCTGGTGCGCAGGAAATGGTGCAGCAGCATCGAGGTGAGGAAATTGCGCATGGCGACTGGCATATCCTCGGTGGCAATGCTGTTGAACTGCTCATTTTTGGGGATGATGAAATGCAGACGACTGGCGCTGTCCGGCTCGGCGTAGATATCCTGAAAGACGACCTCCACCCCGACCGCATCCTCGACCCCATACACGACCAGGTGCGCGCCGACGCTGTTCGCCAGCGACTGCGCCTCGGCATCATCGGCAAAGACATGCTCGATCGGCTCGACCCGCAGTCTGACATGCGAAGAGATGACCGCCGCGTCGCTGCTGCGCAGCGTCTGCACAATGCGGCGCTCAAAGCTGTCGTTTTCCGCTCCCCACTGTCCGACCAGCACCAGATATTCATCAGGCTGCGCGGGCGCGATCGACAGGCTGTAGGGCGTGGCAGCGGCGTTGCGGCTCACCGCGACCGCGACGATGGCAGCACCCACCAGCACCAGCGCGATCAGTCCGATCGCCAGAAAGGGATCGGCAGCACGACTTTGCGCTGCAACAACGTCGAGGACAAGGCGCTGGACTGTCCAGCCGGGTGTAGGCTGGTCGCCGCCTTGCTGTCAGACACTCCGCCATTCAGGAGGGTATAAGCGGGTGGATTGACGATCGCCTGGCTGACATCGAGACGGGGCAGCAGGCTCAGGCTGGTCTCGCGCTTGATCGACTGTTCCAGCAGATCGAGGTCTGCCAGCAGCGCTCCTGCATTGGGATAGCGGTCGTCCGGGTCTTTTGCCAGCAATTTATAGACGATAATCCCCGTCAGCGCCGGCAAATCGGGACGCAGCGCCAGCACATCGGGGACCGGCGTCGTTAAATGCTGCACCGCCAGATCGAGCGGCGTGCTGCCCGTGTAGGGCATCGTCCCGGTGAGCATCTCGTAGAAGATCACGCCGAGTCCGTACAGGTCGCTGCGATGATCGACCGCTTTGGAGCCGGCTTGTTCGGGTGAAAAATAACGCGGGGTGCCGATTACCAGGCTGCCGTTCATCGACAGATCGCTGGTGTCATTCATCTGCCTGACCAGACCAAAGTCCATCAGCTTGACCTGGCGATCGTGCGTGATGAAGATGTTGGACGGCTTGATGTCCCGGTGGATGATGCCACGCGCGTGGGCGTAATCGAGCGCCAGCGCCACGCCCGCCATGATCGTCAGCACATCGCCCAGCCTGAGCGGGACATTTTTGGTGAGAAAGGTGCCCAAATCATCGCCGCTCAACAGCTCCATGACCATGTATGGGCGCTCGTCGCTGTCGTGGTCGTAATCGTAGACCTGAGTGATATTGGGGTGGTTCAACCCCGCGATCGCTTTCGCCTCGCGCTCGAAGCGGGTGCGAAACTGCGCGCTTATATGTTCGGTCTTGATGAACTTGATCGCCACTGGGCGATCCAGATTGGTCTGCGTAGCACGGTAAACGGTCGCCATTCCGCCTTCGCCAAGTCGTTCGTGGAGGTTGTAGCGGTCATTGAGGATCGTCTGCACGTCATGCCCCTTGCTTGATTCACACGTAAATCCTGCCTGCTGATTCGAGCTGTGCCGACGATGCCAGCGCCACTCGACAATAATTATAATCGCATTTTACGCCAACAGGCACGAATACAGGTCTTATCTTAACAAGGTCAAGCAGGTGATCTTCAGGCGGGAAAACGCATATGTGCGCGCCGCGCTGGCAGCGGGGACGCATAATAATGCGTCCGAAAACAGAAGGCGGCTAAGTCCGATCGAGCAGGTAGAGATCATGCGTACTTTGCAGGTCGGGGTCGGGGTAATCGTAGTGCGACACCAGCCGCGACGGGGAGAGTTCGTCGGGCAGGGTCAAGCCGATCAGCAGGTTGGCGATCACGATGTCGATTACCAGCAGCAGCCGCGCAAAGCTCGGATACTGTCCCTGCAAGGCGGTAAACAGCACCGCGAAGACCCGTTCGTGCAGCTCGCTATCGACGATGCCGCTGCCGGGCCAGCCGCTCACCCACCCCTCGTGGGTCGTGCCGATACGCAGGATGTCGATGCGCAGTTTCAGCAGTTGATCACAGGCGGCGCGGCGGTCGTGGGCGTCGATCGCGCGTCCGGTGGCGCGGTAGATCAGCGTCGGCAGCAGCCGACACAGCTCGCCAGGGGGAGTCAGCTCGATGAAGCGGAAAATCGGGTGTGCCTCTAAGCCGAGGGCGTGGCAGAGCGCGGTCAGGCAGCGGCGATAGTAGCGTTCGCGTCCGGGCAGACCGCCGCACTGATCCAGCCGCCACAGCAGCGACAGCAGATCGCCAAAATCGAGCGAGGTGCGCGGCGGATCGGTCGGGGCATAGGCACTGGTGAGCTGTGTGACGCGCGCCTGCTCGAAATGGCTCTGCATCGGATTCCCCTGGGTAGGTCGGCGGCGAGCATCTGCTGCGACAACGCGCAGCGGGTGAGTCAGGGCAGCGGGTGCCGTGCGTCCACGGTCAACCCGCGATGACGCACGATCAACTGCCACACCAGCAGCGCTGCCTCGAATACGATGTGCGATCCCATCTTGGACTTGCCTTTTTCCCGATCAGGAAAGTAGATCGGAATTTCCGCCAGCCGATAGCCGAGCTTGTGCGCCACATACGCCATTTCCACCTGAAAGACATAGCCGTTGGCGCCAATGCGATCCAGGTCCATGCCGATCAGGGTCTCGCGCCGCCAGATGCGGTAGCCCCCGGTCGAGTCCGAGACCGGAATACCCAGCAGGACGCGCACGTAAATCCCATTGGCGAACCAGCTCAACAGCTTGCGAAACAGGCTCCACGCGCGATCGACGCCTCCGCCGCGCATGAAGCGCGATCCGATCACCACGTCGGCGCCACTTTCCAGACGCGCGATCAACTGCGGAATATAGTCGGGCTGATGTGAAAAGTCGGCGTCCATCTGGATGATATAGTCGGCGCCCGCCGTCAGCGCGCGACGGAATCCGGCGATGTAGGCGGGTCCGAGTCCGGCTTTTTCGGTGCGATGCAGCACGAATATCCGGTCGGGAGCGCGCGCGGCAAAGTCGTCCGCGATCTGTCCGGTGCCGTCGGGAGAGTTGTCGTCCACGACCAGGATGCGCAGCATGACGCCTGGCAAGCGCGTCAGCGTATCGAGCATCAGCGGAAGATTTTCGGCTTCGTTGTAGGTAGGCAGCACCACCATTACGTCGGGCATCGCGCTGATTCTTTCGTACCCGTGTGTGACGGGGTGTGCCGGGTCAAGTGGGGTGAGTCTAAATGACCCCGTGAGGGGATACAAGTCGTAACTATCTGGGTGTAGACTGAACACTTGGTTGTATAAGTTGTATGTGATGAAAGAGATTCGCTAAAACTGTAGTCTCTTTACGATCGTGTTGTATGGTGATGTGCGAATTGACCTGTATATCGATAAAAAGGCGTGAACATGCCGCCCCCGCGACCTGCCGAGGATAAAACTGTGAGTGTGGCGACACCCGAAATCACGACACCCGAAATCACGACGACGGAAAAGATTCGGCGGCTTCCCTGGAATATCGCCCTCAATGCCACCAACAATATTTTCGCGCAGCTCACATTTTTTGGCTCGGCGTTTCTGCTCTTTCTCAACGAACTGGGCGCCAGCAGCACGCAGATAGGCGTGCTGCTCTCACTGTTACCCTTTCTGGGCGTGATCGCGCTGTTCATCGCGCCGGCGGTGGCGCGCTTCGGCTACAAGCGCACCTTTTTAACCTTCTTTGGCATTCGCAAATTTATCGCCGCCGGGCTGCTGTTGGTGCCCTGGGTGAACGAGCAATACGGTCTCAACGCCGCCATGACCCTGATCAGCGCGATCATGCTCGGCTTTTCGCTGTGCCGCGCGGTCGCGGAGACGGCGCTGTATCCCTGGGCATCGGAATACATCCCCGACTCGATGCGCGGCAAGCAGTCGGCGATGAACGATATGGTCTCGCGCCTGACCGGGATCGCCGCGATCGCGTTGGGCGGCTATATCCTGAGCCTGTCCGACGGCATCGATCGCTTCATGCTGCTCTTCGCCATTGCGATCGCATTTGGGCTGATCGCGGTCTGGGCGGGCACACACCAGCCGGGCGGTGCGCCGATCACCGGGGCGGCGACCGTGTCGTATCGCGGCTTTTTCGAGGCACTGCGCGATCGCAATTTCGCGCGCTATATGGCGGGCTTGGGTGTGACCACGCTGGCGAGCGCGCCGCTGGCATTCATCCCGCTGTTCATGCGCAACCAGATCGGCTTGAGTGACACCGCCGTCCTGTGGCTGCAAATCGCCAGCATCCTGGGCGGGCTGGTGGTCGTCTATCTGATCGGATGGGCAGCCGACCGCTATGGCAGCAAACCCGTGCTGCTGACCGGGCTGATCGCCAAGACACTGCTGCCGCTGGCGTGGCTGTTCATGCCGCGCCAGGGTGAATTCGTGCTGGCGGCGGCGATGGGCATCTCGGCGCTGTGGGGCATGGTCGAGATCGGCTGGGCGATCGGCAGCGGACGACTCTTATTCACGCGCGTGGTGCCGCGCGACAAAAAAGGCGAGTACATGGCGGTCTTTTACGCCGGGATCGGGCTGATCGGCGGATTGAGTCAGATTCTCGCCGGGTCGGTGCTGGACGCGACCGCGTCGCTGAGTGCGCAGGTGGGCTTCATCAGCATCGATCCCTTTACGCCGCTGTTCCTGGGCAGTATCGCGCTCAACGTGGTCGCGCTGCTGATCTTCCGGGGCGTACAGGCGGACAGCAGCGTCTCGATCTACGACTTTGCCGGGTTGTTCACGCATGGCAACCCGGTCACGGCGCTGCAAACGGTGATGCGCTACTACCGTGCCAAAGATGAACGGGCAATGGTCGAGGTCACCGAGGCGATGGGGCACAACGACAGCCCCCTGACCACCGATGAACTACTCGAATCGCTGGACGATCCGCGCTTCAACGTGCGCTACGAGGCGATCCTCTCGATCGCGCACCGCGAATCCGACACGCGCCAGACCGAGGCGATTTGTAAGCTGCTCGACGAGGGCGGCGAGCTGGCGTTGAGCGCGATCGCCGCCTGGGGTCTCGGTCGCATGGGCGATCCCAATGCTGCCCCCGCGCTGCGCCGGGCGCTCGACTCACCCTGGCGCTCGATCCAGGCACAGTCGGCGCGCTCGCTCGGTATCCTGGGCGATCTCGACGCCGCGCCGATACTGGTCGAACGCTTAGGCGATGAGACCGACAAAGCCGTGCGGATGGCGTTCGCCACCGCGCTCGGTCAGATGCGCTATGAACCGGCGCTGGGCAGCATTTTCGACGTGCTGCACCTGGCGGACACCAGAAACGCGCGGCTGGAGCTGGCATTGGCGCTGGCGCGGCTGTTCGACTGCGAGTCGGCATTCATCCGTGCCTGGCGCGGGTTTCGTTCCGACGCCGCCACCACCGCCGCGCAGATGGTGAGCGGGCTGCGTCGTCCGCTGCGCGATCTCGACGACGAGGTACGCGCGCAGTTGGTCAGCAGCAGCGACGGCTTTGCGCGCGGCGATTTTCCAGCGGGCATCGCTGACCTTGCCGCGATCGTCGAACAGGTCGTCCCGGCACTGTCTGGCGCGCCGTCCGATGCGGCGTGGATGCGTGCGCTGCGCCTGTGTACCGATCGCATGGTCACGCATGGGATGCAGCGTGCTGAGTATCTGCAATTGGCGCTGGTGCTGCTGACGCGGGTCGGCGATAAGCTGGCAGACGAGGATGAGGTGCGCGTGGTGGCGTAGCCCATCCGTGCTACAATAATCCTCATGTATGCTCAAGTCGTCGTCAACAACCCCGTCGATGAAATCTTCGATTATCACATCCCGCCCGACCTGGACGGGCTGCTCGCACCGGGTCATCTGGTGCAGGTGTCGTTCGGCACGTCGATGCAGCCCGCGATCGTCATGGCGATCGCCGAGTCTTCAGCCGTCACGCGCACCAAGCCGATCCTCGCCCGCCTCGATCCCGATCCGGTCGTCAGCGCCGATCAGATCGAGCTGTCACGCTGGATGGCAGTGCACACCCTGGCACCGTTGAGCGCGTGTCTGTGGTTGTGGCTGCCGCCAGGGTTGACCGGGCAGAGCGAGACCACCATCGCGCTGGTGCCCGATTATGACATGGCACAGGTCAGGACACCCGAAGAACGCCAGTTGGTGGCGCTGCTGGAAAAGCGCGGGATGCTGCGCGCTAAACAGCTCACACTCGCCCTGACGGGCGTGGCATGGCGCCCGGCTGCCGACGCCCTGGCGAAAGCCGGCGTGGTGATCAAGGACGCGCTCCTGAGCGAGTCGCGCGTCAAACCGCGCGTGGTGACGACGGCGGCGCTGGCGATCCACCCCGACGGTATCGACGCCGCGATCGAGGTATTCGCGCGGCTGAAGCGCCCGCCCAAAGCGGAGGTGATCGCACGCTATAAGCGCGTGCTGGCGTTGCTGGGGCGCGAACGCGGCGCGGTCGATGTCAGTGCCATCGCCGCGCAGACCGACGCCGCGACGCCCGACTTGAAAAAGCTGGAGGCGGCAGGGCTGATCGCGCTCGGTGACCGCGAGTCGATCCGCGACTCGCTGATGGGCAGGATTTTCGCCACCGCCACCCCGCCCGCGCTGATGCCCGAACAGTCGGCGGTCTGGTCGGTGGTGCGTGAGGCGATAGCACGCTCGACGACGCACGCGGACGGCGCCTGTGCCGCGTTTCTGCTGCACGGTGTCACAGGAAGCGGCAAGACCGAGATTTATCTGCGCGCGGTGCAGGCGGCGCTCGACGCCGGACGGTCGGCGCTGGTGCTGGTGCCGGAGATCGCGCTGGTGCCGCAGACCGCCCGCCGTGTCGCCGCACGGTTTCCAGGCATCACCGCGATTGCGCACGGCGCGCTGACCGAGGGCGAGCGCTATGACACCTGGCGACGCGCGCGCGACGGGCGGGTGCGCGTGATCATCGGCACGCGCTCGGCGCTGTTTTCGCCGCTGCGCGATCTCGGTCTGATCGTGATGGACGAGGAACACGATAGCAGCTACAAGCAGTCGCCGCCGATCGCCCCCCCGCTCTACCACGCCCGCGACGCCGCCGAACGGCTGATGCGCCAGCGCGGGGGCGTGCTGATCCTGGGCAGCGCCACGCCCTCGGTCGAGACGATGTATCGGGTGAGCACCGGCGATCTGACGCTGCTGGAGCTGCCCCGACGGATCATGGGACACCGCGCGCACATCCTGGAGATGAGCGAGCGAGCGGGCGTGCTGCCGCGCTACCGCGCCGGGATCAGCGCCGACGGCACCCACGACGCCGACGAAGCGCTGATGATCGACCTTCCCCCCGTCGAGGTGGTCGATATGCGCGCCGAACTCAAGGCGGGCAATACCGGCATTTTCAGCGGCTCGCTGATGAGCGCGCTCAAGGCGGTACTGGCGCATGGCGAACAGGCGATCCTGTTCATGAATCGACGCGGACAGGCGACCTACGTCTTTTGCCGCGACTGCGGCTATGTCGAGAAGTGTCCACGCTGCGAGACGCCGCTGACATTTCACCGCGTGGACGAGGCGCTGCGCTGTCATCGCTGCGGCTTCACCGAGATGCAGCCGTCGCAGTGTCCCGACTGCGGCTCGCTGCGCATCAAGTATTTTGGTGCCGGGACGCAGCAGGTGGAAGCCAGCCTGATCAAGGCGTTCCCAAAAGTGCGGATCGCCCGTTGGGACGCCGACACTGCCGCCAGCCATGACGCCCACGAGGCGATCTGGACGCGCTTTTCCGAGCGCCGCGCCGACGTGCTGATCGGCACGCAGATGATCGCCAAAGGTCTCGATCTGCCGCTGGTGACGCTGGTCGGCATCGTGAGTGCCGATATTGGTTTAGCATTGCCCGACTTTCGCGCGGGCGAGCGGGTGTTTCAGGTGCTGACCCAGGTGGCAGGGCGCGCCGGACGTGGGCTGCTGGGCGGCAAGGTGATCCTACAGACCTATCAGCCCACACATCCCGCCATCGCCTTTGCCTCGCAGCACGACTACGCCGGGTTCTATGCGCACGAGATCGCCGCGCGCCGCGACCTCGGTTATCCGCCGCTGCGTCGGCTGGTGCGGATCGTCTTTCGTTATGCCAGCGAGACGACCGCGCGCCAGGAAGCCGAAGACGCAGCCATGAAGCTGCGTATCCGACTGGGGCGCCAGGAGTTGACCGGCACCGAGCTGATTGGGCCCGCACCCTGTTTTTACACCCGTCAGGACAACTTTTACCGCTGGCACCTGCTGCTGCGCGGACCGAATCCGGTCGCGGCTCTGGACGGCATCACCCTGCGCAAAGGCTGGTCGATCGACATCGATCCGGTCGATACGCTCTGAAAAACGATTCTCAGTCCGTAAGGACGCATAACAATGACTCCGTAGAGCAAAGCGTAATTCACTGCCTCCGACAATCCCCCCACAAAGAATAGGGCGATAGGACGATCGAATGTCTTGACACACATGAGAAATTCGTATACTTTGTAAGCTAAGTTAGGATAATGTTACCACACCACCTCGATCATCGTTGGCTAAAGGGTAGTAAGCCGCCGTGAAGACATACACAAACGGTTATGTGGCAAACCGCGTTTTGAGACAGAATGTCGGTTTTCTGCTCGCCGATGGACCCGGTCACTCCCACGCAATCAGCTTTGATGTCCCCGCGATCCGGGTCGCCGAGGATGTCGATCTCGCCTATATTCGTGGTCCGCTGCGTCTCAGCCGCACCAAAGAGGGTATCCTGGTGCAGGGGACGCTGCAGGTCGGATTGGACGAGGAATGCAATCGCTGTCTCGACCCGCTGCTGGTCAATGAGGCGATCACCGTCGAAGAATTGTATCCCTATCCCAGCCCGGTCGATACCGAGTACAGCATCAGCGACGATTGTATGCTCGATCTGGCGCCGCTGATCCGCGCCGAAGCGATCATCATCGACTCGCATGGCGAGCTGTGCCGGGAAGACTGCAAGGGCTTGTGCCCCGACTGCGGCACCAATTGGAATCACGCTACCTGCGCCTGTGCGGACGATCGGATTGATCCTCGCATGGCGAAACTGAAACTGCTGCTGCAACGATAGATCGGCATATTCACTGATAAAAGTGATGGGTGAGGGCAATCCCGTGAAAGATTTCGACTCCGCGTTCGAGCTGCCATTTTCCTTCGACGATGATGCCTTCACCGATGACGAAATCGACGGACAGTCATTTCCCGAAGACGATCTCGTCCCGTTCGACGACGAGACAGTCGCCTGGGATGCCATGAGCGACGAGCCGCTCGATCTCGACGAAGATTGGGTAGAGGACGATCTGCTCGCCGACGAACTGGCATCCAGTGATACCGTCGGGCTGTACCTGAAAGAGATGGCGCGCGTCCCGCTGCTGAATACCGAGGAAGAGGTCGCGCTCGCCAAACGCATCGAGGCAGGGCGCGACGCCCAGCGCAAGCTGCGCGCCCTGCCCGATCACGCGCACGCCGGGACGCTGACCGATCTGGTCGTGGACGGCGAATCGGCGCGCGAACACCTGATCAAAGCCAATACCCGGCTGGTGGTGTCAATCGCCAAGCGCTATCTGTCACGCGGGGTGCCCTTCCTGGATTTGATTCAGGAAGGCAATCTCGGCCTGATGAAGTCGGTCGAGAAATTCGATTATCGACGCGGCTACCGCTTCAGCACCTACGCCACCTGGTGGATTCGCCAGACGGTGACGCGGGCGATCGCCGATCAGGGGCGGACGATCCGCGTCCCCGTCCACATGAGCGACCGCATCCGCCAGCTCTACCGTGCCGGGCGCGAGCTGGAACAGGAACACGGGCGCAAGCCCACCCCCGATGAGCTGGCAGCCGCGCTCAGGATCGACGTGCGTAAAGTGCGCTGGATGCTGCGCGTCTCGTGGCAGCCGCTCAGTCTGGAGCGTCCGGTCGGGGACGACGAGGACAGCGAGTTTGGACATTTCATCGAAAACGATCTGGCACCGAATCCGTCCACGTCGGCGTTCGAGGTCATCCTGCGCGAAAAGATCGACGCGCTGCTGGGCACGCTGACTCCACGCGAGGCGCGCATCCTGCAGCTTCGCTTCGGGCTGCTGAATGGCGAAAGTCACACGCTTGAAGAAGTGGGCGAAAAATTTGGACTGACGCGCGAACGCATCCGTCAGATCGAGGGGCGCGCGCTGCGCCGCCTGCGCCATCCGCGCCGCAGCCGCCATCTGCGCGATTATTTCACGTAGAATAGACTGCACACACCGCACACGATAAAGGCTGCTCATGCGTATCGCTTTACAGGACTCTCTGCTCGGCGGCGGCGATCCGGTCGCGCTCTGTGAACGTGCCGCCGCGCTCGGCGTCGATGGACTGGCGATCGCCAGTGTCGGTCTGGAAGGGCGCCTGGATGCGCTGGTGAACGCTGCGCGCCGAACCGGAGTGCGGATCGCCGGCATCCACTACGGACGTGAGGGCGCGCTGCTCGACGCCGACATGCCGACCCGCGAACGCGCCCTCGCCCGTCTGCGCGCGGCGATCGCGGCGGCGGTCGATCTGGAGGCGGCGGGGGTGGTGATCGTGCCGCATTACGGCGCCTACGCCCTGCCCGACCTGTTCCCCTGGAAGTCGAGCGGCGAGCTGTATGCCGAGATGCTGCATATGCACTTACGCACGCTGTCCGACTTTTGCTACGCACTGGGCACCAGCCTGTTCATCCAGACCGCGCCCACCCACGAAACCGCCTTCATCAGCCGTCTGGAACAGGCGAACGCGGTCGTCAGACGGATCAAGCATCCCAACGTCAGGATCGCCCTCGATCTCGACGTGCTGGTCGATGAGATGCCCGATCCAGCGGCGATCGACCGTCAGGTGAGCAGGCATGGCGATCAGATCGGCTACGTCGCGCGCGCGATCGCCAGCTGCGATCCGCTGCATGACCATTTCTTTTCGTCGGCGCTGCGTCAGGGGGGCTATGACGGCTGGCTCGTGCTGACGGGCACCAGCGCGCCGCCTCCCGATCGGCTGATCGAGATCATCGACAGCGTGCGCGCGCGACTCCAGGGGTGACAAGCGCGCGATTTTTTGCGATGATCATCAGCATAATCCGATCCAGAGTTGTCCGAGGACACCGCCAACTTGTCGCTCTCACAGTCTAACCCGCAGCATCCCTGTGCTGTATCGAACATGATCCTGAAACCGCTCACGATCGGCGGGCTGGTAATCGATGTCCCGCTCACGCTGGCGCCGATGGCTGGTCAGACCAACCACGCCATGCGCGCGATGTGCCGTCGCTATGGCGATGTCGGACTGGTCTGCACCGAGCTGATGAGCAGCGTCGCGCTCACGCGCCACAACCCGCAGTCCTACGCCATGTTCGACTGGCAGCCGAGCGAAAGTCCATTCGCGGTGCAGTTGTTCGGCGCTGACCTCGGTCAGATGGCGGAAGCGGCGCAGATGGTCGAGGCAGACGGCGCCGCAATCGTCGATATCAACATGGGCTGCTGGGTGCCCAAGGTCGCCAAGACGGGCGCGGGCGCCGCGCTGATGCGCGATGTGTGTACCGCGACCGAGGTGGTCAGGACGGTGGTCAATGCGGTCAAAGTCCCGGTCACGGTCAAGATTCGCGCCGGGTGGGACCCGGATCAGCCGACCTGTGTCGAATTCGCACGGGCAGCCGAAGGGGTCGGCGTGCAGGCGATCGCTGTGCACGCGCGCTTCGCCGTGCAGGGCTTCACCGGCGAGCCGGACTGGTCGTGGATTCGTAAGGTCAAAGAGGCGGTCAGCATTCCGGTGATCGGCAACGGCGATGTGCGCACCGCCGCCGACGCCCGTCGGCTCTTCGACGAGACCGGCTGCGACGCCGTGATGATCGGGCGCGCTGCATTGGGGCGCCCCTGGATTTTCCGGCAGATCGCGCACGAGTTACGCACCGGGGAGTCGCTGCCCGATCCGCTGCCATCGGAAAAGATTCAGGCGTGCATCGATCATGCCCGGCTGACGCTGGAGACGACTCGTCTCCCGGTGCGCCAGGCGATCCTGGAGATGCGCGGACAGCTCACCAAATACAGCTTTGGCGTGTACGGCGCGGCATCGATCCGCGAAAAGCTGGTTCACATGGAGTCACTGGAGGATGTCTACAGCGCGCTCACGCCGATGCTGGAGCGTGAATTAGAGCGGGAACAGGCGCTGGCAGTGGCGTAGATCGGCGCCTTTTGCCAAAGTGAAGCCTTGGTCGCCCCATACATCGACAGCCCTTACCCGTTCCAGGACCATTTGCGCGGCACTGCGTTGATCGGTCGAGGCGGGTACGAGGTCATATGCGAGACGTTCTCCCTTTTTGCCGACTGCATGTCACAGCAGATGTAAAAGAATGTTATTATCTGTTCAGCTACACTGGTCATATTTGTTCCTGCCGATAAAGGATACTGAATGAACCGTTCACACATGCTGGTACTCACGACAGTACTCCTGCTGATCGTCATATCGATGCTTGCCATGACTTCGGTAGCCCAGGTTGACCCCGCTGTCGCTACAGCAGTTCAGCAACGTTTCAATGGGACCGCCACCGCACAGGTGCAGATCAGCGTTACCCGGACGGTGCAGGCGGCGTTCGACCAGGCGGTCACGGCGACGGCAGCTTTCAATGCAACGGTCGATGCGGGCATGCGTCAGGCGGTCGCCGCCACCACATTCGCGCAAAGGACGGGGCTTGTTGATAACGCGGCGCTCAGCTTCGCCGGAAGTAACACCGACTGGCAGGCGCTCTACCCGGACGGCGCCATTTATACCCTCGAGGACGCCGTGCCAATGGTGCTGGTGCCAGCGGGCTGCTTCACCATCGGCGCCGGCGCACAATACGATAACGAGCAGAATGGCAGCGAGGTCTGCTTCGAGGCGCCCTTCTGGATCGACCGCACCGAGGTCACCCAGGCGCAGTTCGCGGCATTGGGCGGGGTGAAAGCGAATGCGAATGGGTTCGATGGCGATCAGCGTCCGGTCGAGCAGATCACCTGGTTCGAGGCGCGCGACTTTTGCGCGCTGCGCGGTGCCCGCCTGCCGAGCGAGGCGGAATGGGAATACGCGGCGCGCGGCGTCGATGGTCTGGAGTATCCCTGGGGCGACACTTTCGTCGCAGATAATCTCGTCTACAGCGCGAACTCGAACGACCAGACCGCCGAAGTGGGAAGCCGTCCGGCGGGCGCATCGTGGGTGGGCGCGCTCGATATGAGCGGCAATGTCTGGGAGTGGACACGATCGGAATACGCAGGGTATCCTTATATGCGCGATGATGGACGGGAAGACGATCCCGGTAATAGAACAGATGTTCCGCGCGTCCTGCGTGGCGGCTCGTGGATCGATTCCTTTACCGGCTACTTCCGCGCTGCCAATCGTGGCTGGGTCGCGCCCGATGTTCAGAGCGGCGGCATCGGGTTTCGCTGCGTCCTCTCTCCCTGAACGAAGTGAAGGATAGCCCTGTTTTCTGATCGCGCTCGTGGCGTCCCTACGACCCGCCCTGCGACCAGGTGCCAAAGTCGCCGCTGGCAGTGGCGTAGATCGGCGCCTTTTGCCAAATGGAGCCCCATCGGTCATAATC
>Ga0105048_10000169_pt1 | contig 88986 bp, 83 predicted proteins | sample MAT05_FD_78382 | JGI IMG/M metagenome (GOLD analysis project Ga0105048, IMG submission 78382) | Freshwater microbial communities from Lake Fryxell liftoff mats and glacier meltwater in Antarctica - MAT-05 | ecosystem: Environmental > Aquatic > Freshwater > Ice > Liftoff microbial mat | place...
CTGAGCGCCTCACCACGCCAAAAACAAAGGCCCCGGTTCTTCGAGATTTCTCTCGCGGAACCGAGGCCTTCGAAAAGTCGGGGCGACAGGATTCGAACCTGCGACCCCTTGCACCCCAAGCAAGTGCGCTACCAGGCTGCGCTACGCCCCGATTTTTTCTGCAGGGAAACCGACGACCCGCTTATGCCCGCCTGACTGCAGAGCGTCAACGAAACTCAGTCAGCAGAGTCTTCTTCGTCCTCGGCCGACTCTTCACCGTCGTCGATGCGCCCGCCGTTGAGGGCCGCCTTCAGCACCTGGCTCGGCACGAACTTCACGACGCGACGGGCCGTGATCTCGATGGGTTGACCGCTTTGCGGGTTGCGGCCGGGACGCGCGCGCTTGAACCGTGGCTGGAAGTTCCCGAAGCCCGAGATCTTCACCTTGTCGCCGCGCTCCAGCGTCTCTTTGAGCGTGTCGAACACCAGCTCGACAATCTCGGCCGATTCCTTCTTCGAGAAGCCGACCTTCTCGTAGACGCCCTCGATGATGTCCGCCTTGGTCATGGTGACAGGGATCCTCTCCCAACCTCGGAATCCCTGTCAACTTCCTGACTTTGCTACGGAATTTGAAGGCCCCCCCCGGATCACTTCCGTGGGCTCATCCCTCGACTGCTCTCGGGATGAACGGAACGCTGGCTTTCAGGTCCGCAGCTGCCCGCCGAGCCGCTGGTTCACCTCGGCCACGATCTTCCCGTGGGCGGCGTTCACCTCGATGTCCGTCAGGGTCCTGTCGCCCGCGCGGTACCGCAGCGCATAGGCGACGTTCTTCTGCCCTTCTGGAATCGGCTTGCCCGTGTAGACGTCGAACACCCGCGCGTCCTCCACCAGCGGCGCGCCGACCTCGACGATCAGCTTCCGAATCGAATCGTTGGGCAGCTCCAGCGGCACCACGAGCGCGAGATCGCGAAGCACCGCGGGGAACCGGGTCAGCGGGGTCGCCTGCGGCACCAGCACCGACGCCGCCACCAGCGCTTCCACGTCCAGCTGAAACAGGAACACGCCCGCCCCAGCGTCGAGTCGCTTCTGCGCCCGCGGGTGCAGCTCACCCACCGTGCCCAGCGTCTTGCCGTCACACGACACCGACGCCGCTGCGCGTGGGTGGTACCAGGGCGAGTCCAACGGCTCCCAGGTCACGTTGTCGATGTGCAGCGCCGACAGCACCGCTTCGACCGCCGCCTTCGCGTCGAAGAAGTCGGCCGTCGCGTCCTTCGCCGTCCAGCTGCGGCCGTTGTCGCGCAGGCCCCAGAGCACCCCCGCCACCTCGAGCCGTTCGAGCGCTGCCGGCTTGTGTTCCTTGCCGCCGCCTTCCGGGTTCGGCCGGTAGCTGCGCGCCACCTCGTAGAAGCGAACGCTCTGCGCCTGGTGCCGCGCGCTGCGAACGACGTTGGCGACGAGGCTCGGCAGCAGCGTCGTCCGCATCGCCGACTGCTCGGCCGACAGAGGATTCGTGACGGTGATCGCGCCTTCGTCGGCGACGAAGGCGGCCAGCTCGGCCGGAGCGACGAACGAGTAGTTCACCACCTCGTCCAGCCCCGCCCCGGCCAGCGCCTTGCGAATGCGGCGTTCAGCGATCGTCGCCTTCGGCTCGGGAGCGAGCACGCCCAGCCCCCTCGGCAACACCGCCGGAATCGCGTCGTACCCGCGGATGCGCGCGATCTCTTCGATCAGATCCTCTTCACCGCCGACATCGACGCGCGCCTGCGGCACTTCCCAGTGCTCGGCGTCGACGGCCTTGAAGCCCAGCGAGGTGAGGATCCGCTTCGACTCGGCCTCGGGCACTTCGACACCCAGGATCTCGGCCACGCGCGACGGCCGCAGCTTCACCCGTCGCGGAGCCAGCGACTTCGGAACCACGTCCACCCTGCCCGGCCGCACCGTGCCACCGCCGAGCTCGGCGATGAGCGCCGCCGCCCGATCGAGCACCGCCGGAACCGCCGACACATCGGTGCCGCGCTCGAAGCGATGCGACGACTCGGTGTGAAGCCCGTGGTGCTTCGAGGACCTTCGCACCGTCATCGGCTGGAAGGTCGCCGCCTCGAGCAGCACGCGGGTGGTCTTCTCGGTGACTTCACTGCTGGCGCCGCCCATCACTCCGGCGATCACCTGACCCGCATCACGGTCGGCGATCAGCAGATCTTCGGGGCGCAGCGTCCTTTCCTTGCCGTCTAGCGTGGTCAGCTTCTCGCCGGACGTCGCGGTGCGAACGATGATCTGCGCGCCAGCGATCTTGTCGAGATCGAACGCGTGCAGCGGCTGTCCCCACTCGAGCATCACGTAGTTCGTGACGTCGACCAGGTTGTTGATCGCCCGCATCCCCGCGGCCTTCAGGCGCTGCTGCATCCACCCAGGCGACGGGCCGACCTTCACCCCTTCGATCACCCGGGCCGCGTAGCGCAGACACCGCGTCGCGTCGTCGATGCGAATCGCGATCGCTTCACTGGCAGGCGCACCCGACTCGGTGAGCTTTGTCTCGGGCAGCTTCACTTCTTTGCCGAGCAGCGTGGCGAGCTCGCGCGCGATGCCCAGGTGGCTGAGGGCGTCGGGGCGATTTGGCGTGACGTTGACCTCGAAGATCACGTCGTCCATCGCCAGCGCTTCGGCGATCGGGGTTCCGACCTTCAGCGACGGGTCGAGGATCAGCAGGCCCGCGTGCTCTTCCGACAGGCCGAGCTCGCGCGACGAGCAGAGCATGCCGTGGCTGTCGACCCCGCGCAGCGGGGCAGCCTTGATCTCGAGCCCGTTCGGAAGCTTCGCTCCGACGGTGGCCAGCGGCACCTTGTCGCCGACCTGGTAGTTCTTGGCGCCGCAGACGACCTGCAGCGGCGCCGCACCACCGAAGTCGATCTTCGTCACCGACAGCTTGTCGGCGTCGGGGTGCTTGTTGGACTCGACGATCTGCGCGACGACGACGCCCTTCAGCGCCTCGCCCGGCTTCTCGATGCCTTCGACCTCGAGCCCGGCCATGGTGAGCCGGCGCGCGGCCTCGTCGGCGGTCACGCCCTTCAGATCGACGTACTCGGACAACCAGTTCAAAGAGATCTTCATGGCGCGCCTTAGAACTGCGAGAGGAAGCGGTAGTCGTTTTCGAACATCGTGCGCAGGTCGTCGATGCGGTACCGCAGCATCGCCAGCCGTTCGACGCCCATGCCGAAGGCGAAGCCCGTGACCTTCGCGGGGTCGTAGCCGGCCGACGCGAAGACGTTCGGGTGGACCATGCCGGCGCCCAACACCTCGAGCCAGCCGGTGTTCTTGCAGATGCGGCAGCCCTTGCCCGCGCACATCACGCAGGACACGTCGACCTCGGCCGACGGCTCGGTGAAGGGGAAGAAGCTCGGGCGGAAGCGGGTCTGCACCGCGCTGCCGAAGAAGGCCTTGGCGAAAGTGTCGAGCGTGCCCTTGAGCTCTGCAAAGGTGACGTGCTGGTCGACGAACAGGCCTTCGACCTGGTGGAACATCGGGGTGTGGGTGACGTCCGAGTCCTTGCGGTAGACGCGGCCCGGCATCACTGCGCGCACGGGCGGAGGCTGCTGCAGCATCGTGCGGATCTGCACCGGCGAGGTGTGCGTGCGCAGCAGCAGCGGCCCGGCGCCCGCGAGCCAGTGGCCGTCGACGTAGAATGTGTCCTGCATGTCGCGCGCGGGATGATCTGCCGGCACGTTCAACGCCTCGAAGTTGTACCAGTCGAACTCGATTTCTGGCCCGGTGGCGACCGCGAAGCCCAGGCGGCCGAAGGTCGAGACGATGTCTTCCAGCGTCTGTGAGACGGGGTGGCGCTTGCCGGGCGGGCGGCCGCGGCCAGGCAGCGTGACGTCGAGGCGCGCGCCTTTGAGCTCCTTCTCGAGCTTGAGCTCTTCCACCTTCGAGGCGGCCCTGGTCAGCAGCCCCTCGAGCTCGGCCTTGATGCGATTGGCGATCTCGCCGGCGGCCTTTCGTTCGTCCGCAGGCAGCTTGCCGACGCCGCCCATCACCGACGAGAACTCGCCTTTCTTGCCGAGGTACTTCACGCGCTGGTCTTCGACGAAGGCGGCGGCGTTGTCGGCGCGCAGCGTCTCTTCGAGCAGGGCGCCCTTCAGCCCCGTCACCATTGCCTCGAGCTTGTCTTTCATCTGATGTCCTTGAGGGAAAACGAAAAAAGGGCCGCCCTGCTCAGCAAGGCGACCCTTTCAAAAATCGAAGAACTGAAAGTTCTCTAGGCCGCCTTCGCGATGTTCGCGACGGCGCCAAACCCGGCAGGATCCGAGACGGCGAGATCCGCGAGGATCTTCCGGTCGATCGCGATCTTCGCCTTGTTCAGACCGGCGATGAGCTTGGAGTACGACAGGCCGAGCGCGCGGGCCGCCGCGTTGATGCGGACGATCCACAGCGAACGGAAGTCGCGCTTGCGGCGCATGCGGTCGCGGCTGGCGTAGTCGAGCGCGCGCTCGACGGCCTGGTTCGCGCGGCGGTAGCAGTTCTTGCGGCGACCACGGAAGCCCTTGGCGAGCTTGAGAACGCGGTTGCGACGACGGCGGGCTTTAAATCCTCTTTTGACGCGCATGGTTCTTCAGTTCGCCCCGTAGGGGAACAGCTCCTTGATGACCTTCTTGGCATCCATGTCTTTCAGGTGACCCGTGCCGCGGTTCTTCCGCTTTCCGTCAGGGGTCTTGCCGTGGGTGAAAAGGTGGCGACCCATCGCGTGCGCGAACTTCACCTTGCCGGACTTCTTCACTTGCAGGCGTTTCTTCGCGCTGCTCTTCGTCTTCATCTTGGGCATAAATAATTCCTGCAGCTTTCGCTGCGAAAGGGCGGCGCTCGTACCGGGTTCCGCCCCACTCTGTCAACAGGAGCTTGGCGGTTAGCGAGGCGAGGTGGGAGGCGGGGCCGCATCGGCCGGCGTCGGCGCCGAGGCAGCCGGGTGCGGCGCCTCGGTCTTGGCCTTGCCCTCTCTGCCTTCCTTCTCTTCCTTTTCTTCTTCCTTGGCGCGGGCGGCCTTCGCCTTTTCCTGCTCCTGCAGCGCCTGGCGGTGCTGATCGCGGGCCTTCTGGGCGACCTTCGCGTTCGGCGAGAGGATCATGAACATCTGCCGGCCTTCCATGCGCGGGGTGCTCTCGACGATGGCGACGTCTTTGAGATCCTGAACCACGTCATCGAGAACGGCGGTGCCGAGCTCGCGGTGGGTGATCTCGCGGCCGCGGAACATGATCGTGATCTTGGCCTTGTTGCCTTCTTCGATGAAGGTGCGGACGTTGCGAATCTTGAAGTCGTAGTCGTGCTCTTCAGTCTTGGGACGGAGTTTGACTTCCTTCACCTTGACGACGACCTGCTTCTTCTTGGCTTCGTTGGTCTTCTTCTTTTCTTCGTACTTGAAGCGGCCGTAGTCCATGATCTTGCAGACTGGCGGCTTCGCCATCGGGTTGACCTCGACCAGGTCCAGCCCGTCGGCCGCAGCACGCTCGAGCGCTTGATCGATCGACAGCACCCCCAACTGCTCACCTTGTGCTCCCACCACCCGGACTTCGCGGGCTCGGATGCGGCGGTTCGTTCTCTGATCTCGTGCGATGGGGTGAGTCTCCGTAACGGGTTAAAAAAGCGGGCGGAAGATACTGATTGTCACCCGTTCGTCAACCCCGGTTGCAACGGTTCCCACAAAGGCCTTCAGATGGGGCATTCTGCACCGGGTCCGCAGGGCGGCAATTGAGGGGCGTACCGTTGCCCTCGGGGGGAGTTCGAACGATGGACATCACCGATGTGAAGGTCTTCACCGTGGATGAAGACAAGCTGCGTGCTTACGTCACCATCACGCTCGATGGCTGTTTCGTCGTTCGCGATCTGAAGGTGATCAACGGCACCACGGGCCTGTTCGTGGCGATGCCAGCGAAGAAGCGAAAAGACGGCACCTACAAGGACATCGCACACCCGCTCAACGCCGAGATGCGGGACAAGATGGAAAAGATCGTGCTCGCCGAGTACGAGAAGGTGCGTGCGGCACCTCCGGTGCGGCGCCCTTCAGTCGAGGCGTACCCAGACCCGGAGTAGCCCGCGGTCTGACCAGTTGATTGGGGAAGGCGGCTGTTCTACTCACGCCGGCATGCCGGTGAGCCACGACTTCAAGGTCTTCGCAGGAAGCAGCAACCCCCTTCTGGCGAAATCGATTTGTGAGTACCTGAAGCGGCCGCTGTCGAAAGCAGATGTGAACCGCTTCTCGGACGGCGAGATCCAGATCGAGATCGGCGAGAACGTTCGCGGCCTCGACGTGTTCATCATCCAGTCGACCTGCCCGCCGGTGAATGACCACCTGATGGAGCTGCTGATCATGGCCGACGCGTGCAAGCGCGCGAGCGCCGCGTCGATCAACGCGGTGATTCCGTACTACGGGTACGGGCGGCAAGATCGAAAGGTCGCGCCACGAACGCCGATCACCGCGAAGCTGGTGGCTGACCTGGTCGCCGGCTCAGGGGTGAGCCGCGTGGTCTCGATGGACATGCACGCCGGCCAGATTCAGGGCTTCTTCAACATCCCGTCTGATCACCTCTACGCGTCGCCGGTGTTCCTCGACGACATGAAGAAGAAGTTCCCGAACACCGACGAGCTCGTGATCGTGTCGCCCGATGCAGGCGGCGTCGAACGCGCGCGCGCCTACTCGAAGCGGCTGAACACGCCGCTGGCGATCATCGACAAGCGGCGCCCGCGCGCCAACGCCTCAGAGGTGATGAACCTGATCGGCGACGTGAAGGGCCGCGACGCGATCATCGTCGACGACATCGTCGACACCGCCGGCACGCTGGCCCAGGGGGCTGCGGCGCTGCGCGAGAAGGGCGCCCGCCGCGTGTTCGCCTACGCCGTGCACCCGATTCTCTCGGGCCCCGCGATCAGCCGCATCACCGAGTCGGTGCTGGAAGAGGTGGTGTTCACCGACACGGTACCGCTGAGCAAGGAAGCCGCCGCGTGCGGCAAGATCCGTTCGGTGCCGACCGACCGCCTGTTCGGCGAAGCGATCGCCCGCATCCACCGCGCCGAGTCGCTGAGCTCGCTGTTCGTCTGATGCGCCGGGCGCTCGCCGCGACGTGGGTGCTGGTGCTGGGGTTCAGTTGCTCGCCTCCGGCTCCGGCGAAGCCGACCTTCGGAAAGGAGTTTCTCTGGGGCGCGGCGGTGGCGGGCTTCCAGGTCGACATGGGCTGCCCCACCCTGCCCGCGGCCGAGTGCGACGATCCCCACAGCGACTGGTACGACTTCATCTCGCGCCGATCAGAGATGCCCGACCTCGCGTCGAACCTCACCGAAGACGGCGTCGCCACCGGCCCGGGTCACTGGGAGCTCTACGAGCAGGACTTCGACCTCGCGAAGAACGAGCTCGGGCTCAACTCTTTTCGCTTCAGCCTCGAGTGGAGCCGCATCTTCCCGTCGGCGACGGATTCGATCGAGGGCTACGACGCGCTGAAGGCTTCGGCCAACCCCACGGCGCTGGCGAAGTACCACGCGATGCTTTCGGCGCTGAAAGCGCGGGGCATCAAGCCGCTGGTGACGCTGAACCACTACACGCTACCAACGTGGATTCACGACGGCGTCGAGTGCCACAAGAACCTGTCGACCTGCACGAAGCGCGGGTGGCTCGATCGCGAGCGAATCGTGAAAGAGATCGCGAAGTACGCCGGCTTCTGCGCGAAAGAATTCGGCGCCGACGTCGACCTCTGGGCGACGCAAAACGAGCCTTTCGCGGTGGTGCTGCCCGGGTACCTGCTGCCCAGCGCCGAACGGCTGAATCCCCCGGCAGTGGGCTTTCAGTACGACGCCGCGAAGGACGTGATGGTGGCGATGATCGAAGCCCACGCGCGCATGTACGACGCGGTGAAGGCCAACGATCCCGGCTCGACGGTGGGCCTGGTCTACGCAACGACGCCCGTGAAGGGGAAGACAGACAGCCGGGTCGACAAGCGCGCCGCCGAGAACGTTTTCTACCTCTACAACACGGCGTTTCTCGACGGCGTCGCGAAGGGCGATCTCGACGCGAAGCTCGACGGCAAGCCGGTGCACCGCGACGACCTGGCGAACCGCCTCGATTTCATCGGCATCAACTACTACGGCCGCACCACGGTGACGGGCACGGGCTCGGCGAGCCTGCCGACGCTGTCGATGTTGACCACCTTCGACCCGACCAGCATCGCGCTCTTCGAGGACTACCCGAAGGGGCTCTACGAGATCGCGATGTTCATGAAGACCCGCTACGGGTTGCCGACGTACGTCACCGAGACGGGCGCCCAGGTGCAGGTCGAGAAGGAAGCCGGGGCGAGCTGGCTCGTGCGCCACGCGATCTGGATGCGCCGCGCGATCAACGACGGCGCCGACGTGCGCGGCTTCTTCTATTGGACGCTGATGGACAACTTCGAATGGAACCACGGCATGGGCTACCAGTTCGGGCTCTACGCGGTGGACAAGGCAGACCCGCTCAAGAAGCGGGTCGCGCGAACGGCGGTTGCGAAGTACCGCGAGATCACGAAGGCGAACGACGTGCCGAAGGCGCTGGAAGATCAGTTTCCGCCAGGGGAATAGCCCGCGGGGCTCTAGAGCTCGTCTTCCGCCCTGGCGAAGAGCTTCGCGTCGGCCTTCGACAGCGAAACCTTCGCGAAGAGATCCGGCCGGCGGGCCTGGGTGATTTTCAGCGACTGCCAGCGGCGCCAGCGTTCGATGCGGGCGTGATCGCCGCTCTGCAGAGCAGCTGGAACCCCTGCGCCGCGGAACTGAGGCGGGCGCGTGTAGTGCGGGTGCTCGAGCAGCCCGGCCTCGAAGCTCTCGGTCTGGGCAGACTCGGCGTTTCCGAGGACGCCGGGGACGAGGCGGGCGACCGCGTCGATCACGCACAGCGCGGCGAGCTCGCCCCCGGTGAGCACGAAGTCGCCGAGTGAGATCTCGGCGTCGATGTAGCTCAGCGCTCGCTCGTCGACGCCTTCGTACCGGCCGCAGACGAGGATCATCGAGCCCTTCGCGGCGAGCTCTCGCGCACGGGGCTGATCGAAGGTGGGCCCGCGCGGGCTCATCAACAACACCGGAGCGTCGGGCAGCCGCGCCTTCGCCTGCTCGATCGCCGAGACCAGTGGCTCGACCTTCATCACCATGCCCGCGCCGCCGCCGTAGGGCGAGTCGTCCGTCGTGCGGTGCTTGCCATCGGCGTGATCGCGAATGTCGGTGATGGTCAGCGCGACGAGGTTCTTCTCGATCGCCTTCCCGAGGATGCTCTCGGCCGCGTAGCCGCGAATCATCGGCGGGAAGAGCGTCAGCACCTCGGTGCGGTACGTCACGTGATCTCCGGCACCTTCAGCACGATGGTGCGGGCCGCCAGGTCCACCTTGACCACGAAGTCGTCGGCGAAGGGCACCAGCAGCTCTCCAGCGGGCCCACCGCGCACGACGAGGTTCGGCACGGGCCCGGTGTTCCAGATCTCTTCGACGGCGCCCAGCGACACGCCCTGCTCGTCAACCGCCTTGAGGCCGACGAGATCGCCCTGGAAGAACTCCCCGCCTTCGGGTTCGGCGAGATCTTCGCGGTACGCGTAGGCGGTGGAACCGACGAGCTTCTCGGCGGCGACGCGGCTGCCGATGCCCTCGAGGTTGACGCGCAGATCTCCACCGGGAGCCTCGGCGACTTCCTCGATCGCGAACTCGCGCTCGGTGCCATCTTTCAACTTGAGCTTCAGCCGCTCGATCTCGAACAGCACTTCGCTGCCAGGGTCGAAGGTCTTCACCACGACCTGGCCATCGAGGCCGTGCGCGCGGGAGACGTACCCGAACTGCAGTGGCTCGCTCACGCGCCTGTGACTTCGGGCACGGGCTGGTCGCCCGCTGCGGGCTGCGCGTTGCGCCGATCATCGAGGATCTCAAGCCGCGCCTTCTCGCCCTTCTTCTGGGCGGCGGCAGCGACCACGGTGCGCAACGCATTCACGGTACGGCCATCGCGGCCGATCACTTTGCCGACGTCATCCGGAGCGACCTTCAACTCATAGAGGACGCCACCTTCGGCTTCGACGCTCTTCAGCTCCACGGCGTCGGGCTGATCAACGAGTGCCCGAGCGATGTACTCGATGAGTCCCTTCATGAAGCGCCCCCCCTTCGAAGGAACGCTTTACGCCTTGGCCGCAGGCTTGATCTTCTTCTTGAGGCCCGCGACCGTCTCGGAGGGCTGCGCGCCAACCTTCATCCAGTGCGTCCAGCGCTCTTCGTTGACTTCGAACTTGGGGGGCGTGGCGTTCGGGTCATACGCACCGATCGCTTCGATGAACTTGCCGTCACGCGGGCAGCGCGAGTCAGCGGCAACGATGTGGTAGTACGGCATCTTCTTGGCACCGGCGCGGGACAGGCGAAGGACAACGGACATGTTTGACTCTCCAGAAGTTGTGGAAGGCCGGCTGCTCTACCGGGTCTAAGGCCAAAAAGTCAAGTCGCCGCGCCGGGTTGCGCTTCGACATTGGCCAGCTGGCCGCACGCAGCGGCGATGTCGCGGCCGCGGTTCTGACGAATCAGGGCGGTGACGTCGGCCCGTTCCAGAATTTTCCTGAACGCTTCCGCGCGGTTGTCCTGGGTGGTGAGGAACCCGAGGCCAGGGTTCTGGTTGTACTGGATGAGGTTCACCTTGGCGGGGACCCCTTCGAGCAGCGCGGCGAGCTCGCGCGCGTTGGTGTCGGAGTCGTTGACCCCTTCCATCAGCACGTACTCGAAGGTGACGCGCCGGCCCTGCTTGACGGGGAACTGGCGCACCGCGTCCATCAGGGCCGCGATGTTCCACTTCTTGTTGATCGGCATGATCCGGCTGCGCGTCTCGTCGTTGCTGGCGTTCAGCGAGATGGCGAGCTTCGCCTGGGTCTCGAGCGCGAACCTCTCGATCATCGGCACGAGGCCGACGGTGCTGACGGTGAGGTGCCGGTGCGAGAAGTTGGGGCCTTCTTCGCTCTGAAGGATCTGCAGCGCGGCCATCACGTTCTGAAAATTGTGCAGCGGCTCGCCCATACCCATGAAGACGAGGTTCGTCAGCGGGCGCAGCGTCGACGAGATGTTCTCGTTCTTGCAGATCTCGGCGTTGACCGCGTGCACCTGGGCGACGATCTCGCTGGCGGTGAGGTTCCGCAGCAGCCCAAGGGTCGCGGTCGCACAGAACTTACAGCCCATCGCGCAGCCGATCTGGGTCGACACGCACAGCGTCTTCCGATCGGGCGACGGCATGTAGACGGACTCGATCAGCTTCCCGTCGGCCGTCTTGAAGCGGTACTTGATCGTGCCGTCGGTGCTGCGCTGCTCGAGGTCCTTGAGGACGTGCTTCAGCTCGGCAGTGGCGACGAGCTTCTCGCGCAGCGCCTTCGAGAGATCCGTCATCTGCGCGAAGTCTGAGACTCCGCGCTGGTGAAGCCACTTGTAGATCTGCTTTGCCCGATACGGCTTCTCGCCCAGCGTCGTCTCGACGAAGGCGGTGAGCTGCTCGAGCGAGAGGCTCGCGATGTCGCTTAGCGCTTCCACTCGTAGCCAGTCTGCTCCGTCGCCCGGAAGAAGTAGGCGATCTCGTTCTTCGCGTTCTCGACGCTGTCCGAGCCGTGAACGGTGTTCGCGTCGATGCTCTTCGCGAAGTCCGCGCGAATCGTGCCCTTGTCGGCCTTCTTCGGGTCGGTGGCGCCCATCGTGTCGCGGTTCGCCTGCATCGCGTTCTCACCCTCGAGCACCATCAGCACGACCGGGCCCGAGCTCATGAAAGAGACGAGATCCTTGAAGAACGGGCGCGCGGCGTGAACCGCATAGAAGCCTTCGGCGTCGGACTTCGACAGCTGCTGCAGGCGAATCGCGACGGGCTTGAGGCCCTTGTCTTCGAAGCGCGAGATGATCTTGCCGATGACTCCGCTCTGGAGTCCGTCGGGCTTGATGATGGAAAGGGTGCGTTCGACGGCCATGGTGTTTTCCTCTTAAGGGGTGGGTGGATTTACTTCCGCTTCGGGGCGCCGCGGCGCACGGCTTCCTGCAGGGTGCTGCCGAGCTCGGCGGGAGACGCGGCCATCACGATGCCTGCCGCTTCCATCGCCTTCATCTTCTCGGCCGCAGTGCCCTTGCCACCCGAGATGATCGCGCCGGCGTGGCCCATGCGTTTGCCAGGGGGGGCCGACTGACCGGCGATGAAGCCAGCGACGGGCTTGGTGAACTCTTTGGCGATGTACGCGGCCGCCTCTTCTTCGGCGCTGCCGCCAATCTCACCGACCATGATCACCGCATCGGTGTCGGGGTCCGCGTTGAAGAGCTTCAGCACGTCGATGAAGTTGGTGCCGTTGACGGGGTCGCCGCCGATGCCAACGGCAGTCGACTGGCCGAGGCCCAGGCGAGTCAGCTGGAAGACCGCCTCGTAGGTCAGCGTGCCTGAGCGCGAGACGACGCCGATGCGGCCGGGCTTGTGGATGTGGCTCGGCATGATGCCGATGCGGCAGTTGCCACCAGGGGTGATCACGCCCGGGCAATTGGGGCCGACGAGCCGGGTATTGGTGCCCTGAATGAACCGCTTCACCCGAATCATGTCGTTCACTGGGATGCCTTCGGTGATCGCGATCACCAGCGGCAGCTTCGAGGCGGCCGCTTCCATGATTGCGTCAGCCGCGAACGGGGGCGGGACGAAGATGACGCTCGCATTGGCGCCCGTGGCGCGCTCAGCCTGATCGACGGTGTCGAAGAGCGGCACGGTGCCTTCGAACTTCTGGCCGCCCTTTCCGGGGACGACGCCCGCGACGACCCGGGTGCCGTACTCCATCATCTGCTTGGCGTGGAAAGACCCGAACGCGCCGGTGATGCCCTGCACGAGGAGCTTGGTGTCTGCTCCGACGAGGATGCTCATGGTGTCTGTGGTCCTTTAAAGAGCTACTTGATCGCGGCGACGGCTTTTTCGGCCGCGTCGCGCAGGTTGTCGGCAGGCGTGATCGCGAGGCCGGAGTTTCGCAGCAGCTCTTTGCCCTGCTCGACGTTGGTGCCTTCGAGGCGCACGACAAGAGGAATCGAGAGCTTCACTTCTTTCGCTGCCGCAATGATGCCGTCGGCGATCACGTCGCACTTCATGATGCCGCCAAAGATGTTCACCAGCACCGCCTTCACTGCCGGGTCGGCGAGGATCAACTTGAAGGCGTGGGTGACCTTCTCGCGGGTCGCTCCGCCGCCGACGTCGAGGAAGTTGGCCGGCTTGCCGCCGACGAGCTTGATGGTGTCCATCGTCGCCATCGCGAGGCCGGCGCCGTTCACCATGCAGCCGATGTTTCCTTCGAGCGCGATGTAGGCGAGGTCGTATTCCTTCGCCTTCGCCTCGCGCGGATCTTCCTCGTCGATGTCGCGCAGCGCGACGATCTCGGGGTGCTTGTAGAGCGCGTTCTCGTCGAAGCTCATCTTCGAGTCGAGGGCGACCACGCCACCGTCCTTCAAGATCACGAGCGGGTTGATCTCGACCATCGACGCGTCGGTGTCGATGTAGACGTTGTAGAGCGCGCGGCAGAACCGGGTGAACTTGCCGACGGTGTCGCCCGCGAGGCCGAGCCCGAAGGCCAGCTTCCGGCCCTGGAAGTCGAGGAAGCCGACGGCCGGGTCGACGGACTCACGAAGGATCTTCTCGGGGTGCTTCTCGGCGACCTCTTCGATTTCCACGCCGCCTTCGGTGGACGCCATGAACGTGAGGCGCGAGGTGGCGCGGTCGAGGGTGAGGCCCAGGTAGAGCTCGCGGCCGATGTCGAGGCCTTCCTCGATGTACAGGGTGCGGACCTTCTGGCCTTCGGGCCCGGTCTGCGGAGACTTGAGCATCATCCCGAGGATCTTCGAGGCGGCTTCCTTTGCCTCGGCGGGGCTCTTCACCACCTTGACGCCGCCGGCCTTGCCGCGGCCGCCCGCGTGAACCTGCGCCTTGACGACGGTCACCTTCGTGCCGAGCTCGGCACTGGCCTTTTCTGCCTCTTCAATGGTCTTCGCCACGATGCCGCGAGGAACCGGAACCCCGTACTTCTTGAAGAGCTGCTTGCCCTGGTACTCGTGGATTTTCATGTGCGCGGCGGCTTTTACCAGAGGGCCCGTCGTTGTCTGCCTGCTTTATGGGTCATTCACGCGGCTGCTTGATCGCTTCAGCGATTCACGCGGCGAAACGGGGGCGCAGCGCAACAAGTCATGGTCGTTCATGCCGCGGCGCGGTAGGTGAGACCTTGCGCAAGGAGAACGCATGGCTGACGCAGCAGATGCACGACCGTTGTCCCGCCCCGAGCCGTTGCTCGCGGGCTTTGTCCGTTTCGGCTTGAGCTCGGTGGGGTCGAAGGTGGTGATGGCGCTCACGGGCCTCGGCCTGTGGGGCTTCATCGTCGGCCACATGGCGGGCAACCTGAACATGTGGTTCGGGCCTGACGCGATGAACCACTACGCGGCAGGGCTGGCGGCGAACCCGGTGCTCGTCTGGGGCGTGCGTTCTGCGCTGCTGGTCGGCTTCCCCCTTCACATCCTGGCGGCGATTCGCAGCTCGCGGCTGAACCAGCTCGCGCGGCCGGTGCCCTACGCGTACGGAATCAAGACGCCGGCGTCGATCGGCTCGCGCACGATGCTCATCTCGGGCCTGATGGTCGGCGCGTTCTTCGTCTACCACCTCGCCCATTTCACCCTGCACCTCACCAACCCCGGGCACGTGACGGTGCTGGCCGACGGCTCTTTCGACGTCTACTCGATGGTCTACCGGGGCTTCTCGATTCCGTGGATCGTCGTCGTCTACGTCATTGCCCAGGTGCTTCTCGCCGAGCACCTGTCGCACGGCCTCTACAGCCTGTTTCAGCACCTGGGCCTGTGGGGCAAGTCGTGGTCTCCATTCATCCGCACCGCGGGCCGCGTCGTCGGCTACGCGATCTGTCTGGGCTTCATCAGCGTGCCGATTGGCGTGCTGACGGGCCTGTTGAGGCATTCATGAAGCTCGACGCGCGCGTTCCCGAAGGGCCGATTGCCGAGAAGTGGTCGAAGCACAAGATGGACATGAAGCTGGTGAACCCGGCCAACAAGCGGAAGTACAAGATCATCGTGGTCGGCACGGGGCTGGCGGGCGCGTCGGCCGCTGCGTCGCTCTCAGAGATGGGCTACCAGGTCGATTCGTTCTGCTTCCAGGACTCACCGCGGCGCGCGCACTCGATCGCGGCGCAAGGCGGCATCAACGCGGCGAAGAACTACCAGAACGACGGCGACTCGGTGTTCCGCCTCTTCTACGACACCGTGAAGGGCGGCGACTTCCGCGCGCGCGAGGCCAACGTCTATCGGCTCGCCGAAGTCAGCACGCAGATCATCGATCAGTGCGTCGCGCAGGGCGTGCCGTTTGCCCGGGAGTACGGCGGCCATCTGGCGAACCGATCTTTCGGTGGCGCGCAGGTGTCGCGCACCTTCTACGCGCGCGGCCAGACGGGGCAGCAGCTGCTCATCGGCGCGTACCAGGCGCTGGAGCGTCAGATTCAGGCGGGCGGCGTGAAGATGCACACGCGCCACGAGATGATGGACCTGGTGGTGGCCGACGGGCACGCGCGCGGAATCATCACGCGCGATCTCGTCAGCGGGAAGCTCGAGTCGTGGGCGGCCGACGCGGTGGTGCTGGCGACGGGCGGCTACGGCAACGTCTTCTTCCTGTCGACGAACGCGAAGGGCTGCAACGTCACCGCGATCTACCGCGCGCACAAGAAGGGCGCCGGCCTCGCGAACCCCTGCTACACGCAGATTCACCCCACGTGCATTCCGCAGTCGGGCGACTACCAGTCGAAGCTGACGCTGATGTCCGAGTCGCTGCGCAACGACGGCCGAGTCTGGGTGCCGAAGAAGAAGGAAGACTGCGGCAAGGATCCGGCGTCGATTCCGGAAGACGCGCGCGACTACTACCTCGAGCGCAAGTACCCGAGCTACGGCAACCTGGCCCCCCGAGACATCTCGTCGCGTGCGGCGAAGCAGGTCTGTGACGAGGGGCGCGGCGTCGGCCCCGGCGGCCTGGGCGTGTACCTGGACTTCAAGGACGCGATCGCTCGGCTCGGCCGGAAGACGGTCAGCGAGAGGTACGAGAACCTCTTCGACATGTACAAGACGATCACCGGCGAAGATCCGTACCAGGTGCCGATGCGCATCTACCCGGCGGTGCACTACACGATGGGTGGGTTGTGGGTGGACTACAACCTGATGAGCAACATCCCCGGGCTGCACGTGGCGGGCGAAGCGAACTTCTCGGACCATGGCGCGAACCGCCTCGGAGCGAGCGCGCTGATGCAGGGCCTCGCCGACGGCTACTTCGTGTTGCCGTACACGATCGGTGACTACCTCGCGACGGCGAAGCAGCCGAAGATCACGACGGATCACTGGGAGTTCAAGCGCTGCCTCGCAGCGGTCGAAGCCCAGGTGAAGAAGTTCCTCAGCATCAAGGGCAAGCGCACGGTCGACAGCTTCCACCGCCAGCTGGGCCAGTTGATGTGGGACAAGTGCGGCATGGCGCGCAACGAGAAGGGCCTGCGCGAGCTGCTGGTCGAGATCCCGAAGCTGCGCGAAGAGTTCTGGACCAACGTGAACGTGCCGGGCAGCGACGCGAACCTGAACTCCGCGCTGGAAAAGGCGGGCCGGGTCGCCGACTTCCTCGAGTTCGCCGAGCTGCTGGTGCTCGACGCGCTGGATCGCGACGAGTCGTGTGGCGGCCACTTCCGTGAAGAGCACCAGACGGAAGACGGCGAGGCGAGGCGCGACGACGACAAGTACTGCCACGTCAGCGTCTGGGAATACCAGGAAGGCAAGGCCCCGATTCGACACAAAGAGCCGCTGACCTTCGACAACGTGCACCTGGCGACGCGGAGCTACAAGTGAGCAACCACAAAGGCATGACCCTGAAGCTTCACGTCTGGCGCCAGGCGAGCCCGGACGCGGCGGGCGTGATGAAGGACTACACGGCGACGGAAGTCAGCCCGCACATGTCCTTCCTCGAGATGTTGGACGTGGTGAACGAGAAGCTGATGAACGGCGGCGAGGAGCCGATCGCCTTCGATCACGACTGCCGCGAAGGCATCTGCGGCACGTGCAGCATGGTGATCAACGGCAACCCGCACGGCGGCCACAAGGGCGTCACGGTCTGCCAGCTGCACATGCGGCACTTCAAGGACGGCGACGAGATCTGGATCGAGCCGTGGCGCGCAAAGGCGTTTCCGGTGCTGAAGGATCTGGTGGTGAACCGTTCGTCTTTCGATCGGATCATCGCGGCGGGTGGCTACGTGTCGGTGAACACGGGTGGAGCGCCCGACGCAAACGCACTGCCGGTGCCGAAGCTCGAGGCCGAGCAGGCGATGGATGCGGCGGCGTGCATCGGCTGTGGCGCGTGCGTGGCGGCTTGCAAGAACGGGTCGGCGATGCTGTTCGTCGCGGCGAAGATCTCGCACCTTCGGCACCTGCCCCAGGGGCAGCCGGAAGCGATTGATCGCGCGCAGAAGATGGCGATGCAGATGGACGCTGAAGGCTTCGGCACCTGCACCAACCTCTCGCAGTGCGAGGCGGTGTGCCCGAAAGAGATCCCCGTGAAGGTGATCGCCGAGATGAACCGCGATCTCATCAAGGGCGCTTTCTCGCGCTAGGCTGGCTTTACAGCTTTATGGGTGTCGGGTAGGTTGGTGCCCGCCATGAAGACGAAGACCACATTCGAGCTCGACGCGTCGTTGCTCAAGCACCTGAAGGCGACGGCGGCGCGCGCGGGGAAGTCGGTGCGCGACCTCCTCACCGAAGGGGCGATCGAAGTCCTCGAGAAGTACGACGCGAAAGGAGATCGGGCGACGCTTAAATTGCGCGCCGCCGACGCGCGAAGGAAATTTCGAGGTTCGTTCGCTGGCCCCGGAAACCTGAGCAGCACGATCGACTCGGTCATCTACGCCGCGGCTGAGGGCCCGCCACCCTACTCTCCGTCGAAGCGCCGGAAGAATTGAGCCCGATCTTCATCGATACCTGGGCGTGGGTGGCGCTCGGCGACGCGCGCGATTCAGGGCACCAGGCGGCGATCGCCGCGGATGACTGGATCCACGACCAGGGACTCGTGATGGTGACGTCGGACTTCATCCTCGACGAGACCATCACCGGAATTCATGCGGGCGCCGGAGCGAGGGCCGCCAGCGCCTTCATCGACATGCTCGAGGCGCAGATCGCTGCCGACGAGCTGATGCTGCTGCCCGTGAGCGTTGCCCGCCGGCGTGAAGGCCTCTCGTGGTTCAAGCGGCTGGCGCGGGACACACCGAAGCTTTCGTTCACCGACTGCACTTCTTTCGCGCTGATGGACGAGCTGGGCATCAAGCTGGCGTTCACTGCCGACGGCCATTTCGCGAAAGCGAAGTCGACGCAGCGGCTGATTCACGTGGAGAAAGACCGGCTCGTTTTCCGGGCGCCCGTGGGGTATTGACTGAGCGCATGCGCACCATCGTGACGGGATCCCTGGCGTACGACTACATCATGAACTTCCCCGGGAAGTTCGGCGACCACATCCTCCCGGACAAGGTCCACATGCTGACGGTGAGCTTCCTCGTCGATTCGATGAAGAAGCTGCGCGGCGGCGTCGCGGGCAACATCGCGTACACGCTGGGCCTGCTGGGTGAACGCCCGCTGGTCGTGTCTGCGGCGGGCCAGGACTTCGGCGAGTACCGGAAGTTCATGGAAGCAGCGGGCATCGACGCGTCGGGGATCAAGGAAATCGCCGACGAGTTCACGGCGTCCTGCTTCATCAACACGGACATGGTGAACAACCAGATCGTCGCGTTCTACCCGGGCGCGATTGGGCACTCGAAGGAAGTGTCGCTGGCGTCGATGGGGCTGAAGAAGGACGACTGGGTGATCATCTCGCCGACGGATCCAGAGTCGATGTCGAAGCACACCACCGAGTGCAAAGAGCTCGGCGCGAAGTACATCTTCGACCCGGGCAAGCAGGTGCCGCGGCTCGACAAGGCGCAGATTCTGAACGGGCTCGAAGGCGCCGCGGTGTTGATCGGCAACGACTACGAGTTCGGGATGATGGCGAAGGCGACGGAGCTGACCGAGGCCGCGCTGATCGCGAAGGCGCCGATCACGATCGTGACCCGGGGCGCCGAGGGCTCGCAGATCTACGAGAAGGGCGTGAAGACGCATGAGATCCCGATCGCAAAGATTGGCGCAGTGGTCGACCCGACGGGCGCGGGTGACGCGTTCCTGGGTGGCATTGCGCTGGGCCTCGCCCGCGGCTGGCCGCTGGACGTGACCGGCCGGGTCGCGTCGTTGGCCGCTGCCTGGGCGATCGAGACAAAGGGCTGCCAGGAGCACCGCTTCACGCGGCCTGAGTTCGCCCGCCGCTACACCGAGAACTTCGGAGCGGCCAAAGAGCTCAAAAGCTTCAACGGCTGATGCGCTTCCAGGCGTTCGGCCTGGCATGCGGGGCTGGTGATCGTTGTCGCGGTGATGCTCGGTGCTTTGTTTTGGGGCAGGGCGCGGCACGCCAGCGACGGAAGAGTTCCAGCCCGCGACGATCTGGGGCTGGGTCGCGGTGCTGCTCGGCCCGATCGCGACGGTGATGCTGTCGGCAGTCGAAGCTTGCGAATCGTTTCGGCTGACGCGGCGGTCTCGCGGCAGTGCGATCGTTGAAAGGCTAACTGGTTCCCTTGCCGCGGCGGCGGTGGGACTTCTGGGTGATGAGCTCGAGCGAGAGATCCATCGCGCGTGCGGAGTGGGTAAGCGCTCCCATCGAGACGAAGTCGACGCCGAGCTTGCCGAGAATCGGCAGGCGCTCGAGGGTGATGCCGCCCGAGACCTCGAGCGCCACCCTGCCCTTCGCCTTCTTCACCGCCTCGGCGATCTGCGCGTCGTTGAAGTTGTCGAGCATGACGATGTCGGCGCCTTCGACGATCGCGTCCTCCAGCTGGGTGATCGAGGCGACCTCGATCTCGATCTTCAGCAGGCGCGGAGCGTTGGCGCGGGCACGGCGCAGCGCCTCCTTCACGGAACCGCCGACGGCGGCGATGTGGTTGTCCTTGATGAGGATGCCGTCGAAGAGGCCGAAGCGGTGGTTGGTCGCTCCGCCGTCGCGAACGGCGATCTTCGAGAGCGCGCGCATGCCGGGAGCGGTCTTGCGCGTATCGAGGATGAGCAGGTCGGTGCCCTTCACGGCCTCGGCGGCTTTGGCGGCCATGGTCGCGATGCCGCTGGTGCGCTGGATGATGTTGAGCGCGGTGCGTTCGCAGATCAAAAGGGACTTCAGCGGGCCTTCGAGGCGGGCAACGCGCTGGAGCTTGAGCGTCGGGTCGCCGTCGACGGCCTCGAACTCGATGGTGACGGTGTCGTCGTAGCGCTGGAAGACGCGGGCAAAGGCGTTGAGGCCCGAGAGGACCATCGGCTCTTTCGCCCAGAGCTCGCCGCGGCCGCGCAGGTCGGCATGAACGAGCGCCGTGGTGGTGACGTCGCCAGCCGCGCTGAGATCTTCGTCGAGCGCGAGGTCGATCAACCGATCGAGAAAAGAATCAGCGGGCAAAGGGCTACCTCTTCCTTTTTGGTGAGGGCTTCGACTTTGCCTTCGCGGCTGGCTTCGACTTCGCGGCTGGCTTCGACTTCGCGGCTGGCTTCGACTTCGCGGCAGGCTTCGACTTCGCGGCAGGCTTCGACTTCGCGGCAGGCTTCGACTTCGCGGCAGGCTTCGACTTCGCGGCGGGCTTCGACTTGCTCGTCCCCGTCGAAGTCGGGACGGCGCGAGGAGCGGCTGCACGGCGCGCGGACGGCTTCGCCCCACCCTTCGCCTTCGCGGCCGCGGCGGCTTCTTCGGCTTCAGAGACCTTGGCCTTGTTGAACTCGCGCATCGCGTCGTCGACGAGACCCATGTTCATGTAGGCGACGCCGAGGTCGGTGCGATCGCGGGCGGTGAGGCCTTCGGCGGTGCCGGCGCGAAGCTGGTCGAGCGCCTCGGTGACCTGGCGATCGGGCTCTTTGACGTGGATGCCAGCGAGCTCGTCTTTGAGCTCTTCGGCGAGGTTCACGTTGCCGTTCGACGGAGGCGCGATCTTCACCTCGAGCGGAGCGATGCGGACGAGGTTGTCGTTGAGCTTCTTGATCCTTTCGGTGAGCTCGGTGCGGCGGGCGCGATCTTTCTCGACCACTTCGGGCGGAGCGCGGGCGACGAAGCCTGCGTTGTCGAGCTTCTTGTTGATGCTGGCCAGCTCGGCTTCGACGCGGCCGAGCTCCTTCTGCAGCCGCGCGCGTTCTTCGGCGAGGTCGATGATCCCGGCCAGGGGCACGTAGATTTCCATCTCGGCGTTGATCTCGGCGGCCGACTGGGGCGGCTTCTCGCCGGGTCCGGTGACGGTCAGCGAGCTGAGGCCGGCCAGCGGCGTCAGGTACGCCTTCCACTTCACCAGCAGCTCGCGCGTCGAGGCGCTGGAGCTCTGAATGTGGGCGTCGATCTTCACCTTGCGATCGAGGCCGCTCTCGCCGCGAATGGTGCGCAGGCCGTCGATCGCGAGGATGACGGGGGCCATCTCGGCTTCGGCCGCGGGGTCATCGAGGCGGCGGTTCACTTCCGGGTACGGCGCGATCGAGATCGACTCGGTGGCGCGCGTGATCGGCAGCGTCTGCCAGAGCTCTTCGGTGATGAAGGGCATGAACGGGTGCAGCAGCCGCAAGATCTGATCGAGGCAGAACACCAGCACTGCGCGGGTCGCGTCTCTCGCCTGCACGTCATCGCCCTCGAGAGCGCCCTTCGAGAGCTCGATGTACCAGTCGCAGAACTCTCGCCAGAGGAACTGGTACAGCGTCGAGGCGGCCTCGCCGAACTGGTATTCCTGCAGCGCCGTCTGGGTGCCCATCACGGCCTTGTTGAGGCGCGACAAGATCCAACGGTCGGCCAGGCTCAGCGTGCGGTCTTTGATGAACAGCCCGTCGGCCTGGTAGTCGCCGACGCGCATCAACGCGAAGCGGGACGCGTTCCAGATCTTGTTCGAGAACGCCTTGTAGCCGTCGACCCTTTCCAACGAGAGCTTGATGTCGCGGCCCTGCGCGGTCAGCGAGGCGAGCGTGAAGCGCAGTGCGTCGGCGCCGGCCGGCTTGAGCCCCTGCGGATACTTGTTTCGCAGCGCCGGCTGCAGTGACTCAGGGGGACACCCGCGGATGACATCGAGGGGGTCGATCACGTTGCCCTTCGTCTTCGACATCTTCTCGCCCTTCTCGTCGCGCACCATCGCGTGCAGGTAGACGACCTTGAAGGGCACATCTTTCATGAAGTGCAGGCCCATCATCATCATCCGCGCGACCCAGAAGAAGATGATGTCGTGCCCGGTTTCCATCACCGAGGTCGGGTACCAGGTCTTCAGGTCGTCGGTCTTCTCGGGCCAGCCCAGCGTCGAAAAAGGCCAGAGCCCCGAGCTGAACCAGGTGTCGAGCACGTCGGGATCCTGAACCCACTCACCGCTGGGGTTGTCGGCGGTGACGCCCGGCTTCTCGCGCAGCACCAGCGGCTCACCCTTGCCGAAGTCGAGCTCGCCGTTGGGGAGCTTCGGGCCCGACGCCGGGTACCACGCGGGGATCTGGTGGCCCCACCACAGCTGGCGGCTGATGCACCAGTCATGGATGTTCTTCATCCACGACATGTACGTGTTGGTCCACGTCTCGGGGACGAAGCGGGTGCGGCCGTCTTCCACCGCGGCGATCGCCTCTTTCGCCAGCGGCTCGACCTTCACGAACCACTGAGGCGACAGGCGCGGCTCGACGACGGTCGCGCAGCGCTGGCAGGTGCCGATCGACAGCGCGTGCTTCTTCTCTTCCACCAGCAGGCCGAGCTCGGTGAGGTCGGCGAGCACCTTCTTCCGCGCGACGAAGCGATCGAGGCCCTGGTAGACGCCGCCGTTCTCGTTGATCGAGGCGCGCTCGTCGAAGATCGAGATCTGCGGCAGCTTGTGACGAAGGCCAGTCTGGTAGTCGTTGGGATCGTGCGCGGGGGTGACCTTCACCGCGCCGGTGCCGAGCTCCATGTCGACGAGCTCGGCGTCGAGGATGATCGGAATCTCACGGTTGATCAGCGGGATGATCGCGGTCTTCCCATGCAGGTGCATGAAGCGCGGGTCGGCCGGGTGAATCGCGATCGCGGTGTCGCCCAGCATCGTTTCGGGGCGCGTGGTGGCGACGACGAGCTTGGTGTCGCTGTCCTTCACCGGGTAGGCGATTGACCAGAGCGTGCCGTCGCGATCTTCGTGCTCGACCTCGAGGTCGGACAGCGCGGTGAGGCACGACGGACACCAGTTGATGAGCTTCGCGGCGCGGTAGATGAGCCCTTCGTCGTAGAGGCGCACGAAGACTTCGCGCACCGCGACCGAGAGGCCTTCGTCCATCGTGAAGCGCTCGCGGCTCCAGTCGAGCGACGCGCCCAGCACCTGGTGCTGCTCGCCGATGCGCTTTCCGTACTTCTCTTTCCACGCCCAGACGCGCTTCAAGAACTCAGGCCTGCCGAGCTCGTGGCGGGTCTTCTTCTCGGTGGCCTTGAGATCCTTCTCGACGACCATCTGGGTCGCGATGCCGGCGTGATCGGTGCCGGGGAGCCAGAGGACGTTGAAGCCGCTCATCCGCTTCCAGCGGGCGAGGATGTCTTGAATGGTGGCGGTGAGGGCGTGGCCCAGGTGCAGGCTGCCGGTGACGTTCGGCGGCGGCAGCACGATCGAGAACGCCGGCTTGTTCGAGTGCGGGTCGCCCTTGAAGTAGCCCTTCTCGAGCCAGAACGGGTACCACCGCTGTTCGACCGCGGTGGGGTTGTAGGGCACGTACTCGGCCTTCGGCTTCTCTGCGGTCGGGGTCTCGTTCTCAGCCATTTCGCGCGGCACTGTCGCTTGGAGAGCACCGACGCAACAACGTAAAAAAGCCCGATTACTTCTTCGAGTCGCGTTCCTGAATCAGGCGATCGAGCTCCTGGCGGATGATCGTCTCGGCCAGCTGCGGCACGACTTCCCAGGCGATCCGTTCGATCACTTCGCGAGAGGCGCTGCTCAGCGCGTTGCGAAGCGCAGCCTCACCACCGTCCGAGTCGAGCGAGAGCGGGTTGTGCTGCGGCTGGTGGGGCGGAGGCGGCTGCCGGTACTGCGGCTGCTGCGGAGGCGGCGGCTGGCGGTACTGCGGCTGCTGCATCTGCTGCATCTGCTGCTGGGGAGGCATGCCTGGCGCGCCCAACCCGAACGGATCCCTTCTTGGCGGAGCGACACCCGGCATCGGCGCCCCACCCGGAGGGCGCGGGAAGCCCTGCGGCGCCGGCGGCATTCCCTGCGGCGGGCGCGGCTGCATCATGCCCGGCTGGCCCATCATCTGGCCCGGAGGCGGCCGGCCCTGCATCAGCGGGTTCGGCGCGCCCGGCGAGGTGCCCATCATCTGCCCGGGTGGGCGCTGCATCGGCATGCCCGGCTGCGCCATGCCCTGAGGAGGCGGCGGGCGGCCCATCATCCCGGGCGCGGGCGGAACCCCGCCCATCGGGCTGCGAATTCCCTGCACGGTTCCGGGAGGAATTCCCTGAGGGCGCGCCATGCCCCCCGGCTGCGGCATACCCGCAGGCCCCGGCATCGGGCGCGGGTTGTTGCCCATTGGAGCGGGCGCCGCAGCCGCAGCGGCCTTCGGCTGGTTCACGATCGAGCCCGTCGACACGGGCGTGTAGCCCGTCATCACCGGGATGCCGGCCGGCATGCCGACCAGGCCCTTCACCTTGTCGAGAAACGCCTGGCTCTCGAAAGGCTTCACCACGTGGCCATCGGCCCGAACCGAGCGGGCGCGGTTGTCGTCGAAAGGCTCGAAGGTGCCGGCGAGCAGCAGCACGGGGATGTGCATCGTCGCCGGGTCGGACTTCAGCGCCTCGGCGACCTCGTACCCATTTTTTCCTGGCATCATGCAGTCGGCGAGCACGATGTCGGGCCGCTGCTCGCGCGCGCGGTGAATGGCGTCAACGCCGTTGTCGACGATGGTGAGCGTGAAATCTTCGTGGGCGAAGATCAGCCCGATCACCTTGCGGATGGTGACCGAGTCGTCGGCGACGAGCACTGACTTAGGCATAGTGACCCGGAGCTTAGGCCCCGCGATCGTGGGCGCTCAAGAAAACATGCGCTTCAGCTCGAGGCCCGGCACCCCGTCGAGCTTCGCGCCATCGAGAACGCCCAGCGCCCGGGCCGCGGTGAAGCCCAGCGACTCGCCGCCCGACTCGGTCAACACCACCAGCGGCTCGGGCGAAAAGGGCTCGCCGAGCAGGCCCGGCAACGAGAAAACGGGCCACGCCTGGCCCTGATGAAGGATGACACCCACCGCGGCAGTGCCGGCAGCGAGCGCGCAGAACTTCGGGCCAATGGTGACGACCTGGGCCACGGCCTGAAGCGGCAGCCCGATCAACCGGCCACCTGTCTCGAAGACGAGCGCCTGGGGCAGCGTCGGCCCGAAAGGCTCGACGACCTTCAGCTGCGGAGGCGGCTTCACTCCCGCGGCCAGCGCCTCGACGTCGAGCTCCAGGAAGAGCTCACCCGCGACATCGATGAGCCCGCGCACGGCCGGCTCGACGGTTGGCACGAGCCGGCGGGGCACGTGGAGCCACGGGCATTCGGCGACGTCACGCACGCCGCGCACGGCAGTGACACGAAGGGCGAGCGTGGGGCTGGTGTCGAGGAGCACCGCGGTGCCGGGGCGCATCTCGGGGCCGCCTCCGAGCAGAACGGAAAGATCCACCAGCGGGTGGTGGCCGCGCAGGGTCGAGCCACCCAGATCGGGCACGGCGACTTCGATGATGCTGGTGGCGGGCACGGCGAAGCGCGAGCCACCAGCCTCGATCAGCAGACACAACCGGCGGCCGCGCTCGCTCATGTCTCGCTCATCGAAGTCGAAGGATGCTAAGCGAGACGGCTCGCATGGCGCACATCCTCCTCGTCGACGATGAGAAGGTGGCCCGCGCGCTCTACGGCGATTTCCTCACGGGCGCAGGTCACCAGGTCACCGCAGTCGGAACTTCGGCAGACGCCCGCGAGGCATTGCTGCGGCAGAAGTTCGACCTGGTCGTCACCGACCTGATTCTTCCCCAAAGCGACGGCATGGAGCTGTTGCAGTTCGTGAAGGTCGAACACCCCGGCGTCGAAGTGGTGGTGATCACCGCGCTCGACAAGGTCGACCCCGCGGTGCGCGCGATCAAGTACGGCGCGTCTGACTACCTGGTGAAGCCGATCAACCCCGAGGTGCTGGCCAACGCGGTGACGCGCGGGCTCAACAACCGCTCGGTGCTGACCGAGAACGTCGAGCTTCGCCGCTACGTTGCGCTGCTCGAGACGGCGCAGCGCATGGCCTTGACGCTGGATCGCGAGAAGTTGCTCAACACCGCGTGCCTTGCATTTTCGCAAGCGTGTGAAGCGCCGGCCGTAATGGCGGTGCTGAAGAAGGACGAAGGCTGGCACGTCGAGGCGAACCACGGGCTTCCCGAAGGCGAAGCGACCGAGAAGCTGGCCGACGAGATCGAAGCGCTTCTGCAGGAAGGCTTCGAGATCAAGGGGCAGGAACTGGCGGTGACGCTGCCCTCCCCTTTCAAGACGGCGTGGCTCGTGCCCGCAGTGAATGGCGACGACGCCCTGGGGGCAGTGGTGATGCTCTTCAGCGACGACATGCCCGAGCTGTCGCTGGCGTCGGCCGGCACCCTCGCCCGCCACCTGGGGCTCGCGCTTCGCAACGTGGGTAAGTTCGCCGAGGTCGAGGATCTGGTCTACCTCGACGATCTCACCCACCTCTTCAACAGCCGGTACCTCGAGCTCGTGCTCGAGAAAGAGTTCCGCAACGTGCCACCGCCCGAAGGAAAGGCGTTCTCGCTGCTGTTCCTCGACCTCGACTACTTCAAGAGCGTCAACGACACGCACGGCCACGTCATCGGCAGCAAGCTGCTGGTCGAGGTGTCGCGAATCCTCAAAGGGTGCGTGCGCGACGGCGACGTGCTGTGCCGCTGGGGCGGTGACGAGTACGTGGCGCTGCTGCGAGGCACCGACTCGGGCGGCGCGCTGAAGGTCGCCGAACGCATTCGCCGCAGCATCGAGAACCACAAGTTCCTCGCGCGTGAAGGGTTCGGGCTCACCATCACCACCTGCATCGGAGTGGCGAGCTGGCCCGAGCACGCGCAGGACAAGGCGACGCTTCTCGATTTCGCGGATCGCGCGATGTACCGCGGGAAGAAGGGCACCCGGAACATCATCTACATGGCGGCGAAGGGGCTCGAGGCGACTCCGGCCGCGCGCCACCACACCGCAGCGCCGACACCGGCTGCCGCTGCGACGGACGATCAGACCCAACCGTAGGCACGACTTCAGGTGCGGCCATGACGCGAGCAGCAGTGGTGCTTTGGGGTGTGGTGCTTGCCGGTTGTGGAACACCAGCCACCAGTGGCGGCGGCGGCCAGGGCGGAGGCATCGGCACTGGCGGGGGAATGGGCGGGATGGGCGGCGGAAGCGGAAGCAGCGCCGAGCAGGCGTGCACCGCGTACGCGACGGCGCTCTGCAACCGGGTCGACGTCTGCATTCCGTACGGCACGAAGGCGTTCTCGGGCGACGTCGCCACGTGCATCTCGCGCTACAAGTTGAGCTGCATTCCCGCGCTCGGCGTACCGACCACAGGCGCAACGCCTTCGAAGCTGAACGCGTGCGCGGCGACCCTCGGCACGGCCAGCTGCGCCTCGATTCGCGAAGGCACGGCGGGCTGCCAGTACGCGGGCACGCAGGCAGCGGGCACCGGGTGCGGCTCGAACTCGCAGTGCGCCAGCGCCTACTGCAAGTACACGACGTCGCCGTCGTGCGGCGTCTGCGCGAACCGGGTGAGCAACGGCGGCACATGCGGGAGCCCGGCCGACTGCATCGACGGCAGCACCTGCGTGAGCGGCGTGTGCCGCGCGAAGGGAGCCGCGGGCGCCTCGTGCGGGTCGACGGCGCCGTGCGGTGACGGGCTGTTCTGCGCTTCGGGCCAGTGCGCCCCTGCGGGCACGACCGCCGGAGCCCCCTGCGACTTCTTCGACATCGACAGCTGCGATTACCTGTCGGGCCTGTTCTGCAACTCGCAAGACGTGTGCTCGGTGATCCTGCTCGCCGACGCGGGCAAGCAGTGCGGCATCTCGAACACGTCGGTGGTGTTCTGCTCGTACAACGGAACCTGCCAGGGCACGTCGACAGCGGGCACCTGCGTCGCGGTGGTGGCGGACGGCCAGCCGTGCAACGCCACCCAGGGCCGCAACTGCCACGACCCGGCGATCTGCTTGAACGGGGTGTGCACCGTGGTCGACCCGAAGACCTGCAACTGACACCGATGCCTCATTCAGCGCAGCCTGTTGCGCGGCGCTGTGCGCGCGCCGCGAAGTTCCGGACCCTTGCGCGGGCTGAGGTGTTGCCATGCGGCCCAGCGATGCGGATCTGGGTGGTGGCGCTGGTGCTGCTGTCGGGGTGCACCACGCTGTCAGGAAGATCGAAGCGGGTGGCGTTGGCGCCGGTGCCGGGTGCGCCGCCGTCTTTGCGCGGGGCGCCGGGCGTGGGCCTCACGGCGCGCGTTCCGTTCGGGCCACCGCGCGGCGGGCGCGGCGGCGACGGCATTGCGACGCCCGAGTTTCAGCCCGAGATCAACGGCGTGTTCCGCTTCGCCGACCGCGTCTACACGATGTTCGACCTGGATTTCGGCCTCGGCAGCCAGACCCGCAGCGCGCGGGCCGACCTGCCGCAGGTTCAGTCAGACCTGTCGTTCAGCGGCCTGATCGGCGGCGGCTACGACTTCCAGATCACGAAGGGCTTTGGCATCCAGGCGTCCGGTGAGCTCGGGCTCAGCATCGTCAGCCTCACCACCACGATCATGGGCTTCGATGCGGGCGTGTCGAACCACCTGCTCTTCGCGGGCCGCCTCGCGGTGGCGCCATACGTCGAGCTCGGCCGGTTCCGGTTGTTCGCTGGGGCCGCATTGGGCACTGACGTGTACAGCGACGCCGATGGGTTCGGGCGCGTGTCATGTGGGGGCTGTGGCATTACCGACAGCGGCCGCACCGAGACGAGTGGACTTGGAATGGTGGGCGTCGGCGCGCGCTACCAGCCACACCGGATCTTCGCGGTGGGCTTCGAGCTCTGGGTGCCGCTGGCGATCACGGGCGTTCGTCATCCACCGCAGGGGGCGATCTCGGTGCAGGTCGGCAACTTCGACTTCGTGAAGACGGCGAAGGCGAGCGTCACGCCGCCCAACGAAGACTTCACCCCGCTGCCGCCGCCGCCCATGCCTGAGCCGCTGGGCACCCCCCGCCCGCCAGAGCTGGTTCCGCCTCCCGCTCCGCCCCAGCTCTAAGCGGCTTTGCGCGTGGGCTTACGGCTTCGCCCCGAGCGTCACGTTCAGGGTGAGCACCTTGCCCTGGCGAAAGAGCTTCACCGGGGTCTGCTGCCCGACGTGATCGCCGCGGAGCCAGGCGTACAGATCTTCCACCGTCTTCACCGTTGCATCGCCGAGGTGCAGCACGATGTCGCCGTAGGTGATGCCTGCCGCTTCGGCCGGCCCGCCCTTCTCGATCGCGACCACCACCAGGCCCACGTCTTCGCCCGTGATCTGCTTCACGTCGTCCTGCAGTGCCAGCGGCTGCATCGAGAGGCCGAGGTAGCTCTGCCGCACCTTACCGAACTGCTGCAGCTGGGCGACCACCCGCTTGAGCGTCGGCGTCGGAACCGTCAGCGACGTGCCGCGCAGCAGGCCGGTGGTGGTGAGGCCGAGGATCTTGCCGTCGAGGCCGGCCAGCGCTCCGCCCGAGAAGCCGGGTTGGTGGCCCGCGTCGCTCTCGAGGTAACGATCGATCTCTCCCCCTCGGTGCGTGCGCCAGGGCGTGTGGCCCTGCGTCCCGACGATGCCGGCAGTGGCGCGAACGGTCTGCCCGGGGCGGCCGAGGCGCAGCACCAGGTGGCCGACCTTCAGACCTGCTCCGTCATCGAAGGACGCGGGCGTGAGCGAGCCATCGACCTCGAGCAGCGCGAGATCCGTCGAAGGATCGACGCCCTTCACCTTCGCCTTCAGCTCGCCGCTGTCGGTGCCGACCACGACGTCGCCTTCGACGTGCTGAAGGCCGTGAAAGACGGTGATCACTTCCTTCGCCGACCAGGCGATGCCGCTGAACGGCCGGCGCCTGCCGGCGATGCGCACGATGCTCTTGCCGGTGGACTCGACGACGCCTGACAACACTTCCGACAGCTCACTTCCGGGGATGGCCACGATTCGCTTCTCCTTGTTGAGGAGAAGATAGGGAGGCCGAAGACGGCGGCCATCACCCGAACGGGCAGGCGTCTTTTCTAGAGGTTGATCAAACCGAGCCGTGCCGCACGAACCACGGCCTCGACGCGCTTCTGCGCCGACAGCTTCTGAAGAATCGAGTTCACGTGGAACTTCGCGGTGTGGTCACTGATCTCGAGGTGGCTTGCGATCTCTTTGTTCGAGAGCCCTTCGGCGAGCAGCGCCAGCACCTGCCGTTCACGGTCGGTCAAGGTGTCGGCGGGGGTCAACGCGTTCTCGGGAGCGGCCGGCTCGGGCGCCCGTTCGCGCGGCACCAGCGACGCGACAAAGCTGCGATCGAAGACGGCCAGCCCTTCGGTGAGGGCCAGCAGCGCCGCGCTGATGGCGGCCGGAGGGCTGTCGCGGTGAAGGGCGCCGCTCGCTCCGGCGGCGATCGCGGTCATCGTCTCGTCGTGAGAGACGAGCGCGAGCACGGGCACGTCGGCCGTGAGCTGGGCGATCTGCTCGAGGCCGACGGACGCGTCGATGACGACGGCGTCGGCGCGCGCGCTGCGAACCGAGATGTCGAGGTGACGGGTGGCCGGCGTCGCCGTGAGCCCGGCGGCGTTCAGCGCATCAACCAGCGCCGGATCCCCGGCCACCACGATGTTCAGCGACCGGACGGCGGGCAAAGAGGCGCGCATGAGGTTCATCTGTAAGGCCCGCCCCGGCTTTCGCAACCCTCAGTTTCAGCCGATCAGCGCTTCGTGTAGGCGTTGGGTGAGCTTCGGCAGCAGCGCGCGATCGACGATCAGGGTGAGCTGCAGCGCCGAGGCGTGGGTGCCGACGACGGTGGCGCCCATCGAGGCGGCCGCCGACAGCGCGCGCCGCATCACCGACCAGTCGGCGTTCAAGCCCGTGCCGACGCAGGTGACGGTGCCGAGGCTGTCGCGCACGGTGACTCCAGCAGCGGTGAGCTCGGCCTTCAGCGCTTCGGGGCCATGCACGTCTTGCAGTGGGACGACGATCCACGCGGCGCCAGCGTGCGACACCATCGTTCGGCCCTTGACCGCGCGCGCGTCGAGCAGCTCGAGCACCTTCGCGTCAAGCGACTCGAGGACCCAGAGGTCGGACTCGCAGGTGACGCCTTTCACGCGGCTCACGGCGCCGTGGGCGTCGATGCGGGTGCCCGTGCCGGCGCCGTGGGTGCTGCGGGCGTGGATGACGATGCCCTTCTCGCGGGCGAACTCGACGGCCTGGGCGTTGAGGACTTTGGCTCCGGCCGAGGCGAGCTCTTGCATCTCTTCGTGCGAGAGGGCGTCGAGCTTCTTCGCGGAAGGGACGACGCGCGGGTCGGCGCTGAAGATGCCGTCGACGTCCGAGTAGATCTCGCAGTCGGCGCCCAGCGCAGCGGCCAGCGCGACGGCCGTCGTGTCCGAGCCACCCCGCCCCAGCGTCGTCACCTCGCGCTGCCGCGACACGCCCTGGTAGCCGGCGACGATCACCACCTTGCCCGCGCGAAGGCCTTCTTCGATGCGGTGCGGCTTCACTTCGATGATCCGCGCCTGGGCGTGGGACTCGTCGGTGATGATTCCACTCTGGCTGCCGGTGAAGCTGATCGCGGGCACGTCAAGCGCGTGAAGGGCCATCGACAGCAGCGCCATCGAGATCCGTTCGCCGCAGGTGAGCAGCATGTCGAGCTCGCGCCGCGGAGGGTCGCTGGCGATCTGCCGCGCGAGGCCCAGCAATTCGTCCGTCGTGTCGCCCATGGCCGAGACCACGATCACCAGCTGCGCGCCGGCATCGCGCCGCGCCTTCACCCGCTGCGCGACGAGGCGGATCTTGGCGACGTCTGCCACCGAGGAACCGCCAAACTTCTGCACCACGATTTCTGACATGCGTGTCCTCCGGGCCGCGTTCGAATACCCCACAGCACGAAGGGCGCCAAAGCGTCTTTCGCCTGTCATTCCGCGCGGTTCGCAAAACAGACGCGTTGACAGCGTGCGGTTCCTGTGGCTTCACCCGGCCCATGGCGATGATCGAGGTCGAAAACCTCACGAAGCGCTACCGCGATCGGGTCGCGATCGATGCGCTCAACTTCACGGTCGAGCCCGGCGAGATCCTCGGGTTCCTGGGCCCGAACGGCGCTGGGAAGTCGACGACGATGAAGATCCTGACCGGGTTTCTGCCGGCGACGTCGGGGCGGGCGAAGATTGCCGGCTTCGACATCTTCGAGAACCCGATCGAGGCCAAGCGCCGCATCGGGTACCTGCCCGAGACGCCGCCGCTGTACCCCGAGATGTCGGTGCGCGGGTACCTGGCCTTCGTGGCGCGGCTCAAAGGGCTCGCGGGTGGGCAGATCAAGACCGAGTTAGGTCGCGTCTGTGAAGCGGTCGGGCTGGTGCCGGAGATCGATCGGCTGATCTTGAACCTCTCGAAGGGCTACCGGCAGCGGGTGGGCATCGCGCAGGCCCTGCTTGGATCCCCGCCGCTGCTGATCCTCGACGAGCCGACCGAAGGCCTCGACCCGAAGCAGCGGCAGGAAGTGCTGGGGATGATCAAGAACCTCGCCGGGAAGCACACGGTGATCTTGTCGACGCACATCCTCCCCGAGGTGAAAGCCATCTGCGAAAAGGTGCTGATCCTCCACCGGGGAAGAATCGTCGCGCACGACAAGATCGACGCCGCGCCTTTCGCGAATGGCCTCGACGAAACCTTCATTCGTCTCACCGCAGAATAAGGAGACGACGCATGCGAAACATCTTCACCATCGCGCGCAAAGAGCTGTCGATCTACTTCACGACGCCGTGGGGCTGGGTCGGCGGAGCGGCGATGGCGTTCATCTCTTCCTTCTTCTTCATGTTCTTCCTCAACAGCTTCAAGGAAGTGCAGGACAAGGCGCGCATCAAAGGCTGGGCGAACATGGACCCCGAGCTCTCGCAGATGCGGAACCTCACCGACGGGGTGATCGTGAACCTGTTCGGGTTTCTGTTGTTCATCACGCTGTTCATCGCGCCGTTTCTGGCGATGCGATTGTTCGCCGAAGAAAGACGGCAGAAGACGATCGAGCTGCTCTTCACCTCGCCGATTCGCACCATCGACATCGTGCTGGGCAAGTACCTGGGCGGCGTCGGAGCGATCGCCGCGATCCTCAGCGTCACCCTCGTCTACCCGATTATCCTCGCGATCTTCGGCGCCTCGCAGTCGGGCAACGCGCTCGAGTGGTCGACCGTCGCGCTGGGCTACGGCGGCCTGTTGATCTGGGGCGCGGTCTGCATGGGCGTGGGGATGTTCATCTCGGCGCTCACCGAGTCGCAGATGCTGGCCGCGGTGCTGACCTTCGTCATTTTGCTTTTGTGGACGGCGTTGGGCGCACAGGCGGCTGCGGTCGAAGAGCCCTGGCGCTCAGCGATTCGCTATGTGTCCTTCGACACCCAGCTGCAGAACCTGATGATCGGCGTGCTCGATCTGAAGGCGCTGGTCTTCTTCGGCTCAATCATCTTGATGACGATTCTCTTCACCCACCGCGCCGTCGAAGCGCAGCGGTGGACCTGACCGTGAAGACGATCGGAAAGATCGCCGGAGGCCTGGGGCTGCTGGTGTTGCTCACCAGCCCGCTGACCCTGTTCTCGACCTCGGGCTCGTACCTGGCCGCGGGCATCAAGGCCGCGGTCGGGGCCGGCCTGATCGTCTGGTGGCTGCTCACCCGGCCGCCGGCGGATCAGGTCGAGGTGAAGGGCACGATGGGCTCGGGGGCGCGCGCCGGGTTCTTCTATTCGTCGTCCGCGATGATGGTGGTGGTGCTGCTCGGTGCGCTGGTCGGCTTGAACTTCATCGCCGCCAAGCGCGGCAAGACGTGGGACCTGACGAGCAAGCAGATCCACTCGCTGACGCCGATGACGTTGACGGCGCTGACTGCGTTGAAAGAGCCGGTGAAGGTGCTCGCCTTCCTGCCCAGCGGCCACACGGCGATGGACGAGTTCGAGCCGCTGCTTCGCAAGTACGCCGACGCAAACGCGAAGTTCACCTACGTGTTCAAGGATCCCTTCAAGTCGCCCGACCTGGTCGCGAAGTACCAGCTGCGCCAGGGCCAGCTGCCGATCGTGCTGACGCAGGGCACCGGGGCGGAAGAGACGCACACGAACCTGAGCGCCGACGCGCTGACGGAAGAGTCGCTGACCCGCGGCATCGTGAAGCTCAACACCGTGGGGACCCAGAAGATCTACTTCGTGGTGGGCCACGGCGAGTGGACGACGACGGCACGCGAGTCGGCGAGCCTGGAAGACCTGGCGAACTTCGAGTCGGTGTCGCGCTTCAAGGCGAGCCTGGTGCCCGAAGGGTACGCACCAGAAGATCTGAACCTCGGCCAGAGCCGCGACATCCCCCGCGATGCCGCGCTGCTGATCATCGCTGCCGCGAAGGTGAAGTATTCCGAGCGCGAGGTCGCGTTGCTCGAGGAGTACCTGGCGCAGGGCGGCCGGCTTCTCTACTTCGCCGAGCAGGGACGCGAGCCGGGGCTCGATGGGCTGCTGGGACGCCATGGCGTGCAGATCGACAACGGGGTGCTGACGGAAGATCCGCGCAACCCGTACGTGATCGTCAGCGCCAGCTACGGCAAGCACGAGATCGCGCAGCCGCTGATCGACAAGCAGCTGAACCTCGAGCTGCCCACCGCGCGCGGCCTCTCGATGCTGAAGGAGGGCGTCGAGAAAGGAGTCACCGTCGTCCCCATCGCCGTCACTTCGACCTACGCGTGGGAAGAGACGACGCCCGGCGACGAACGCCCTACCCTCACCAGCGGCGAAAAGACCGGAGCGATTCCCATCGTCGTCGCCGTCGTTCGTGAGATCGACGCGCTCGACAAGCGCCGCTTCGAGCAGGGGCGCCTCGTGGTGTTCGGCGACGCGCAGTTCATCACCGACGGGCTGATCGGCCACGAGCCGGGGCGCAACCTGGTGATGAACTCGGTTGCCTGGGCCTCGAACCAGCTGCAGAACATCACCATCCGCCCGCCCGACCGTGACCTGTCGACGATCGATCTCGACGACGACCGGCTCGCGACGATCCGCTTCCTTTCCATGGATCTGCTGCCGATTCTGATGGCCGGCATTGGCCTGGCGATCTGGGTGACGAGGCGGAACAAGTGAACCAGGCGAACCGCACGCTGCTGGTGCTCGCCGGGCTCACCGTCGCGGCGATCGGCATCGGGCTCTTCGCGTATTTCGGGGTGCAGGAAAAAGACACCCACGCCGAGAAGGTGAAGAGCCGCGACGAGAGGCTGTTCGACCCGCTGAAGCTCGACGAAAGGCTGAAGGACGGCGGGTCTCCGGTGGCCGAGTTCCGGAAGATCACCGTCACGTTAAAGGATCAGACGACGACGATCGAACGGGAAGACGGCAAGCCGTGGCGGGTGACGGCGCCGGTGAATGTGCCCGCGGACAAGCTGGCGGCCGACCAGGTGGTGAGCCAGCTGCAACAGGCGAAGTTGAAGCAGGTGATCGAAGAGACGCCGGACGAGGCGGCGTTGCAGAAGTACGGCCTGGCTCCACCGCAGTTCGTGGTGACCGCCGAGGCGCTGGTCAGCGGCGAGCTGCGAACGCTGAAGCTCGAGGGCGGCATCGAGAACACCTTCGACGGCACGGTGTACCTGCGGCGCGACGGGCAGCCGAAGGTGTGGTCGTCCGAGGGCGGCGTGCGGTGGACGCTGCAGAAATCGACCTTCGACTTCAGGGACAAGGAAGTGTTCGGCATCGAAGAGCCGAAGGTCATCAAGATCGAAGTGAAGACGAAAGAGAACGCGTACACGGTCGAGCGTGACGCGAACCGGACGTGGCAGCTGGTGAAGCCGATTCAGTACGCCGCCGACCAGACGGCGCTGCAAGGGGCCCTCGGGGCCTTGAACAAAGACCGCGCCATCTCGTTTCCGCCGGACACCGCAGAGGCCCGGAAGCACTTCGAGGTGCCCGAGCTCGACGCGACGCTGACGCTCGAAGGCGGCGCGCTGGTGCGCGTGCGGTTCGCGAAGGTCGGCACGGCGACGTGGCTGCTGCGCGAGGAAGGCGGAAAGGCAGTGCTCGCGGAGCTTCCGGTGTCATCAGCGGGGCAGCTGAATCGCAACGTCAACGATCTGAAAGACCGCCTGGTGCTCCCCTTCAAGAAGGAGGCGGTGGCGAAGATCGTCTTCCGCGCGTCCGACGGGAAAGAGGTGGTCATCGAACGGCCGCGCGGCGCCGATGGCGGCACCGGCGAGTCGTGGCAGGTGGTGGCGCCCGTCGCGGGCCCGGCGAAGACCTTCAAGGTCGCCGCGGTTCTGTGGACGCTGGGCGCGCTGAAGATCGCGGAGCTCGGCGAGGACGCTCCGAAAGACTGGGCGAAGTACGGGCTCGCTGCGACCGCGAGGTCCGTCACGTTGAAAGGCTACGACGGGAAGGAGCTCGGCCGGCTCGCGATCGGCTTCGAAGTCCCGAAGAAGCTGAACACCGTGTACCTGCGCGCGGCACGGAACCAGGTCCTCGAGGCCGACAGCAGCCGGCTCACTGAGCTGCCGGCGACCGTCGATGAGCTGATGGACGCGAAGCCCGACGCCGGGCGATAGCGACAGCTTCGGGCGGAAACTTTTACCGTCGACGATCTCCAGCTCGGGGACAACCTCAACGTGAGGTGGGCCAGGCGGCTCCGAACTGCTTCGCGTCGAGCCCGCGCACGGCAAACAGCGCGCGCCACTGTTCCGGCGAGTACGCGTTGGCGACACCAGGGTACTTCTGGGCCAGCCGCACCGGGTCCTCTGAGCCATGCGGCGTCGCCTTGAGCTCTGCCTCGAACCCCGCGCGCACAGTTCCAGGCACGCCCTTCGTCAGCACGGTGCCGACGAAGAACTTGAACTCCGCGCCGTGCGCATCGCGCTCGACTTGTAAGTTTCTGCGCCCGGCGAGCACGTCGTCGATCGCCAGGAGCTTCGGCTTCCACAGGTACTCGGGCAGATCGTCGGTGGCCTTCGTCGGCAGCCCGACCACCGACTTCAGCTTCGCGTCATCGGCCATGTACGCGGTGAGCATCTTCCCGTTCGCGTCGGCGACCGCGTACAGGTTCCACTTCTTCGACGCCTTGCCCGGCGCGCCTTCGTGGTCGTCGCCCTGCTCGACGCCGTACGTGCCCACGATGGTCAGTTGCTTGACTGTCACGCCGCCCACGCCATCACGCTTCGCCTGCTTCAGCACCGCCTGCGCGCCCTCGCCCCCGAGCGACCGCGTCGTCAGATCCGCCGCGACGAACGGCTGGTTCCACACTTCCTTGTGACCCTTCTTCGCGTCGTTGTGGATGTCGGCGACCACCCCGCCACCGCCGTTCATCAGGAACTGCGTCGTCCCGTGCACGAGGTCCGTCGCCGACAGGTTGCCCTTGAACATCGTCTGCGGATCGCTGAGCGAGATCGTGTCCGCCGTCGCCATCATCCAGTTGCCGAGGTCCGCGCGGCTCAGCCACTGGCCGCCAATCCATATGCCCTTCTTTCCTTCCGGCCCGTCGACATCCACCGCCTTGTTGATCTTCTGATCGAGCGCCGCCCACGCCCACGCGTGGCACTTGCCCCACCAGGAATCGGCAGACGTGTCGAAGAAGTCCTTCGAGTGCGCCATCTTCTGAAAGCCACCGACGTTGACCCCGTACGCTTTGGCCGCCGCGTCGAGCGCCATTCCGGGTGGCGTCTGGCGGATCCTCTCGTTCTCTACCGCGCTCAGCGCCACCGACGCCGGCGCCGACGAGCCATGCGCGAACCGAAGCGGGCCGGCCTGCGTCGAATCGTAGCCACGCGTGTACGCCGAGATGCCTGCCTCGCCGTGCACCGTGCCATCGCGGCCAAGCACCACTGTGTCATCCGAGAAGGCCGCCGGGTTCGCCCCCGCCCTCGAGGCGATCACGGGCTCTTGGCCACCCAGGAACTTCTCGATCGTCTGCGTCGCCGCCGCGTCCAGCCGTGACCTGTTGCGCGCGAGCATCGCCTTGAGCTCGGCCCGTTCTTCCTTCGAGAGCGCTCCGAAGTCGGACGTCGACGCGCAGAGCGCCTGGGCTTCGGCGGCGGTAATTCTCTGATCGCTAAGGAACTGGGTCTCGAGCCTGCGGAGGGTGGCAACGGTCATGGCGTCGACTCCTTGGGTTGGCGGTGATGCGGCCCCTCTTCGCAAGCCCCTCGCCCACCCGCCCTTAGAGGAGGCTTCGCGTTTTCTGAGAATTCGCAGGCTGATTCCGCGGCCTTTCGAATCCCGCTGCCGGGACCCGTAACCTTTTGGGCGCCTCAACCGTGATCAGCGCATGACCGACGAAATCGACGTGGCAGTGGTGGGAGCAGGCCCTTCGGGACTCGCAGTCGCCGCGCTGCTGAAGCGCCAGGGCCGGCAGGTGACGATCTTCGAAGGCAGCCAACGCCCGGGCGGCCAGGCGCAGAGCCCGCTGCTCGGCGGCGTCGCGACCAACCTCGGCGCCCACGCGCTCTACCTGGGCGGCAGTGCCTTCAAGGTGCTGAAGACGCTGGGCATCAAGCCCGTCGGTTCGCCCCCTCCTCTTGCCGGCGCGCGCATCTGGGCCAACGGCCGCCTCGTCCCCCTGCCCACCTCGCCGGTCGGGATCTTCAGCAGCCCGCTGCTCGACTGGAAGGAAGCGCTCGCCTTCTCGCGCTTGCTGGTCGGCTTCTTCGCTTCGCCGCGGGTGCAGACAGCGCCGAACGAAACGGTCAGCGCCTGGCTCGACCGCACCTGCCCGTCGCCCAACGTCCGCAAGCTGCTGCAGCTCTTCTTCCGCCTCACCACGTACACCAACGCCCCCGACGTGCTCGGCGCGGCCGCCGCCTGCCACCAGCTGCACCTCGGCCTCAAGAACGTCATCTACCTGCCCTTCGCGAACCTGGTCGACGCGCTTGGCCAGGGCGCCGACCTTCGCACCGGCCGCGCGGTCAGGCAGGTGCACCCCGACGGGCGGCTGGTGTTCGACGAGGCAGAGCTCCGCGCGAGAACGATCGTGATCGCGACGCCGCTGAGGTCCGCCGTGAAGCTGTTCGTCGACGATCGCCTCCGCGCCTTCGCCGCCGCCGCGACGCCCGGCCGCGCGGCATGCCTCGACCTCGTGCTCAACCGCCTGCCCGACCCCAAACACCGCCAGGCCCTGGGCTTCGACACGCCTGTCTACGCCGCGGTGCACCGGCAGACCCCCGAGGGAATCGTGATCCAGACGGCGCGGTACCTGACTCCCGGCGAAGACGGTTCGAAGGCGCGCGCCGGACTCGAAGCGCTGCTCGACGCGCTGCAGCCGGGCTGGCGCGCCGAGGTGAAGGCCGAACGCTTCCTGCCCGAGCTCACCGTGACGTCCGCGGTGCCGACGCCGGCGGGCGGCTTCGGGGTGCAGCTCGCCGACCACGTCTATGCAGCGGCCGACTGGGCGGCGGGAGGTTTCCTGATCGATGGAGGCCTCGACGCCGCCCTTCAGGTAGCGTCTGCCGAAGCGGGCTCTGTCAGGCTCGCGGGGTGATGAAGGGGCTCGACGCGCACGGGAAGTTCCTCTGGGGCCTCTGCTACCGGATGACGGGCGTCGCGGCCGACGCCGATGACCTCGTGCAGGAGACCTACGCGCGCGCTCTCGAACGCAAGCCGTCGGCCGATTCGCCCGTCGAGGCGTGGCTGACCCAGGTCGCGCTGAACCTCGCCCGCGATCGGCTGCGGCAGCGAAAGCGCGAGGCGTACGTCGGGCCGTGGTTGCCCTCGCCGGTCGACCTCGACGCCGCCGACGTGCCGTCTGCCGAGACGCGCTACGAAGCGCTCGAGAGCGTGGGCATCGGCTTCCTGCTCGCCCTCGAAGCGCTGACCCCGAACCAGCGCGCTGTGTTGCTGCTGCGCGAGGTCTTCGATCATTCGGTCGCCGACACCGCCGCCGCACTGCGGCTGTCCGAGCCAACCGTCAAGACGACGCTTCATCGCGCGCGCAAGGTGATGGCCGGCTACGACAAGCACCGCGTCCCCTTCACCCCTGAGATCCAACAGCGCACGCGCGTCGCGCTCGAGTCCTTCTTCGCCGCGCTCGCCACCAACGATCTCGACGCCCTCACCCGCCTCGTTCGCGACGACGTCTGCGCGCTCAACGACGGCGCCGGCCAGTACTTCGCCGCCCGCGTCCCGCTGCATGGCCGCGACAGGGTGCTGCTCTTCAACCGCCGGCTGCTGCAGCTGCGCGGCCTGCCTCAGCGCCTCGAGGTCCGTCATTTCAACGGCCTGCCCTGCTTCCTGGTCACCTTTGCCCACTCGGCCAACCGAGAGCCGCCTCGGGCCTTGATCAGCGCCGGTCTCGACCCAAACGGCCTGATTCACTCGATTTTCACCGTCGTGGCCGACGCCAAGCTCACCCACGTCCCCTTCTAGCCTTTCTGTTTTTGCAGGCTGCCGTGTCCATAAAGGGTCTCTTCGAACCCACACAAAGGACACGACATGAAGCCAATCATCGCCGCTGCGCTGACCCTGCTGATGGCCGCTGGATGCGGCGCCGAGAAGGCCGACGGATTTCGCGACGGCTACCCGAAGTCGGAGTCGGTGACGATGAAGTTGCCCGGCAGCAGCGGAGAGCTGCGCGGCGATCGCACCCGCCAGGAGCTCGAGGGCGAGAAGGCGATGACCTACGTCCTCACCCGCGGCGTCACCTACGTCGTCAACGGCGGCGCGGTCGCTGTCCTCACCCTCGTCCGCCTGATCGGCGAACAGGAACCCACGAAGGTCACTGAAGACAAGGCCGTCTGGGGTCCGTTCACCGACTCGCTGTCGCCGAACACGTACAAGTTCACGGTGACGAAGAACAAAGCCGACGACTTCAGCTACGCGCTCGAGGCGAAGGCGAAGACGGAAGACGACGCGAAGTTCCGCGTCATCCTCTCGGGCTCGCACCTCGTCACCGGCAAGGACCTCGGCGCAGGCACCTTCCTCCTCGACTGGGACAAGATCGCGACCCTGCCGGAGCACGACGACAACGTCGGCACCGCCGAGTACGCGTACAGCCACACCGCGAAAGACGCCGACGTCCGCATCGACGCCATCTTCAAGCAGGTGCTCGACCGCGACGCGAAGAAGCCGATCGACGTCGACTACAAGTACCTCGCGACGCCGGGCAAGGGCGGCAACTTCGAGTTCAAGATGGTGAAGGACCTGGCCAATGGCTCGGCGCTCGAGAACTCGAGCGTGAAGAGCCGCTGGGAAGAGACGGGCGCCGGCCGTTCGGACGTGAAGGTCAACGGGGGCAACCTCACCGCCGAAGCCAACTTCAGCGAGTGCTGGGACTCGAACTTCGCCTCGCGCTACTTCAACGCCTCGTTCGACGCGAAGGCCGGCTGGGGCAGTCAGGGTGCTTGCGCTTTCAAGACGGCCGAGTTCTCTCTCGTCGCTCCGTGAATGGTGAGCCGTCGCGGTTAAACTAACCCTGCATGAACCGCCCAGCGCTCGAAGTCATCGAAGGTGGCAAGAGCGCTGGGCGTGCCTGGTTGAAAGAGCTGTACCTGAAGTTCGGAAGCGCCGTGTTCGGCCGCTGCCAGTACCTCTTGAAGGATCCCGCCAAAGCAGAGGACGCGATGCAGGACGTTTTCGCCAAAGCCATGGTTCACGAGCGCGAGTTCCGCGGCGAGGCGTCTCCTCTGACGTGGCTCTTGAAGATCTCGACCCACCACTGCCTCAACCTGCTCCGCGGTGATGCGGCGAAGTGGCGCGGGCAGTACGCCAGCGACGAGCAGCACAAGGGCGAAGGGCATGGCGGGCCGCAGTTGCTCGAGAAGCGAGATCTGGTGCGGCGCGCACTGCAGAGCTTCGACCTCGAGACGCAGTCGGCGGTGGTCCACTACTGGGTCGACGAGATGACGCTGGAAGAGATCGCGGGGTTGCTGAGCCGCTCGGTTCCCACCATTCGCAAGCGCCTGCGCGAGTTCGCCGCAGCCACCCACGCGGAGTTCAACGAAGCATGACTGCCAACCACCCCCGCGAGATCGAGCTGAGGCGCCTGCTGGCCGGCGAGCAGGTCGACGACGCGGCTGCCCATGTCCCCGCCTGCGCCGAGTGCAAAGCGCGCGTGAAAGAGCTCGAGTCCGAACAGCAGCGCTTCGAAGGCGCCATCGCTTTCGAACGCTTCGCCGCCGGCGTCGAGCGCGCCCACCGTCAGCCCCGCGAGACGCCGAAGCAGGCGTCGAGAGGCCCGGTGCGGATCTTGATGGCGATCGCCGCCACTGCGCTGCTGCTCGCCGGAATTCCGCTGGTGATGCGCGGGCAGAACGAAGGCGGCTTCAACCGGCTGAAGGGCGGTTCCGAGGTCGAGGTGATTGTCGCGGCGGCAGGCAATGGTCCGCAGCGCGTCGGCTCGCATGATCCGCTACAGCCCGAGGCGCTGGGCCAGGGCGAGCGCGTGCGCATCGGCTTCCGCGCGGGCAACCACCACTACCTCGCCGCGGTCAGCATCGACGAGGCGGGCGAAGTCACCGCGCTCTACCCCGAGAAGGGCCCGAGCCTCCGCGTGCGCAGCGACGGAGCGACGGAGTACCTGTCAGACAGCCTCGAGTTCACCGGCCACGGCCTCGAGCGCGTCGTCGTCGTGATGACGTCCGAGCCGCTGGATGTCGAGGACGTGCGCCGCGCCGCGAAGGAGCGATACGACGAGGCGCGCGGCAACCTCACCCAGCTCGGCGCGCTCGATCTGCCGGGCGAGCAGTTCCACCGGACTTTCCTGAAGCCGTGAAGCCGTGATCCGTTCATCCCGAGAGAAGTCGAGGGATGAGAACGCCTGCGCGCGCCTTGCGTTCGCGCTCACGGTGCTCGTCGCGACCCTGGCAAGCGCGCAGGAGCCGACGGGGCCATTGCGCCGCTTTGCGCTCGTTGCGGGCAATGACGAAGGTGGCTCGGGCACGCGCGAGCTGCTCTACGCGCGCGACGACGCGAAGAAGCTCCACGCGATCCTCACCCGGGTCGGCGGCGTACGCGACGCGGACGCGATGCTGCTGCTCAACCAGGACGCCGACGATCTGCTCACTGCGTTGGGCGAGCTCGAGCGCCGGGCAAAAGACGCGCGCGCGAACGGCGAGCGGACGACGATCTTCTTCTACTACTCGGGCCACGCGAAGGACGGCGCGCTGCAGCTGGGGAAGAGCAAGCTGCCGATGGAATCGCTGAAGGCCCGGCTCGCGCAGTCGCCGGCAGACATGCGGGTCGCCGTGTTCGACGCCTGCCGCTCCGGCACGATGACGCGGACGAAGGGGGTCCGGCGCGCTCCGGCGTTCGAGGTCGAGAACGACACGACGCGTGCGGCGAAGGGCCTGGTGATTCTCACCTCGAGTGCGTCAGACGAAGATTCGCAAGAGTCCGACGCGATCGGCGGCAGCTACTTCTCGCACCACCTGGCCAGCGGGCTGCTGGGCGACGCAGATCGCAGCGGCGACGGCAAGGTGAGCCTCGGCGAGGCCTACGCGTACGCCTACGAAAAGACGGTGGCCGACACGGCCGAGAGCGCGGCCGGCGCGCAGCACCCGACCTTCAGCTTCGATCTCGCGGGCAACGGCGACCTGGTGCTGACGGACTTCGCGGATCGCAAAGAGGGCCTCAAGTTCCCGGCCGAGGCGCCGGCGGGCACGTATTTCCTGGTCGACCCGAAGGGCTTCGTCGTCGCCGAGCTGTCGAAGGTGCTGGGAACTGAACGGCTGGTGGCGCTCGCTCCCGGGCGATACTTCGTGAAGCGCCGGCTCGCCGACCGCCTGCGCATCGGAGAAGTCTCTGTCGCGGTGGGCCAGTTGGTGGTGCTGGACGAGCCGTCGCTGAAGAACGTCGCCTTCGCGGATGATCCAGTGAAGGGGGTCGAGCGGAACCAGCTCTACCAACGCCACTGGAGCATCGGCGCCACCGGCAGCTACCAGTACGTGTTCGATGCGCCGCTGTCACAGGGCGGCTACTTCCCCTCGTCGCCGGTGCTCGGCATCGACTCGACCTTTCACAACGCGTTCGGCAAAGGCTTCGGCGTCGGCATCGACGGCCTCTACGGCTTCTCGAACGGCATCCTCAATACCGGCGCGCTGTCAGTGCCCTACCGGTACACCCTGCTCTCTGTCGGCAGCACGGTGATCTACGAGTGGCCCGACGGGCGCTGGGTGCCGTACCTGGGCATTCGCCTGGGGCTCAACATCATGGGCCGCGAGTTCCCAGGCGCTGGCCTTCCCGCGCAGAATTTTCAGACCTTTTCCCCGGGCGCCGTCGTGGGGCTCAAGCTGCGCATCAGCAAGAGCTTCTCGATCAGCGTGCGTGGGCGCCTTCACTACCTTTTGTACAACGTCGATGCGGTGAGAAACTTTGGCTACTTCGAGATGGCGTCCGTCTTGAACTACGAGTTCCGGGATTAGGTCATGAACAAAATCGCTCTCGTCACCTTCGTCTCTGTCGTCGCCGTCTCGTGCGGCACGTGGTCGAACGAAGATCTGCAGTACCTCAGCGCGCTGCCGACGAAGGACCAGCTGACGACGAAGCTGCCCACCGCCACGGCGGGCGGTCTCTCGGGCGAAGGCACGCGCCGCGATGCGCTGGGCCTCGGCGAGCCGTCACAGCTCTACAAAGACACGAAAGGCGCTTCGAACGACTTCAACGGAATCGTTGACGGCTTCATCTCGGTGATCGACTTCGTCCGGTCATTCCCGCCCAGCACCCGCACTGACAACAGCCGCATCTGGGGCCCGTACGAAGACAAGCAGAACCAGCCCGGCTTCGAGCTGCAGGTCGTGATCACCAGGGTCGACCCGAAGAACTTCGCGATCCAGATCCAGTACCGCAAGACGGGCACCGAGGCCTTCACCGACGTCATCACCGGTGGCTTCACCGCTTCCTCGACCGCGAAGAAGGGCCAGGGCGCGCTGACCTGGGACTTGAAAGGCGCCAGGGCGCTGGGCCTCAAGGGTGACGAGACCGCGAAGACGCTCGAGAAGCTCGAGCTCGGCTACATCACCGACATGTTTCCGATTCAGGTGAACATGGTCTTCACGTTGATCCCCGGCCAGGCCGTCTCGAAGCTCGACTACGGCTACCTGGAGCTCGCGAACAAGTCGGGCCGCATCGGCTTCCGCACCCTGCAGGCAGACCCGAACGTCACCCAGCTCGACACGGTCAGCCAGTGGCTCGCCAGCGGCGCAGGCAACGGCATCTACACGGTCGTCGAGGGCAACTACAAAGGCGCCACCCACGTCGAGTGCTGGGACGCCGCGTTCAAGACTGTATTCGTGAACGAGACCTGGCCGGGTGGAGCGAAGCTCGGTGACCCGAAAGACTGCGTCACCGTCGACGGCTTCCCCCTGCCCTAATCGGTCGTCCCGAAGAGCCCGCGCACCACCGCCGAGATGGCCAGCGGGGTGCCGACGCGCTCGTCGTAGTGGCCTTCGAGCGCCGCGGCGAACTCAAGCGCCGAGGCGTACCGATCTTCCTCCCTCGCCGCGAAGCCCTTTCGAATCACCGCCTCGAGCACCTCGGGCACTTCAGGGCGCAGCGATCGAACGGGCGCGTAGTCCTGCGCCTTGATCGCCGCGAACACCTCGTCGGGCGTCTTCCCGGTGAAGGGCCGCCTCAGCGTGAGCAGCTCGTACAGCGTCACCGCGCACGCCCACAGATCCGCCTGCCGCGTAATCTGCCCGGCGAAGACCTCGGGTGACAGGTAGTACGGCTTGCCCATCACCTCGGTGTGCCCGGCGTCGATCAACGCGCGCGCGACCCCGAAGTCGCCGAGCTTGAGGTCGCCCGTGCGTGAGACGAAAAAATTCGAGGGCGACACGTCGCAGTGAACGATGCCCAGCGCCTTCCCGTTCGGCCCTGCCGCGGCGTGTGCGTAGCCGAGGGCGTCGAGCAGCACCTTGGTCAGGTAGACGGCGAAGTCGATCGGCCACTGCACGCCCTGCTTCTGGCACCGCTTCAAGATCTGCCCGACGTCGCGCCCGTCGACGAGATCCATCACCAGAAAGTACGACTCGCCCGACGTGCCGACCTCATGCACCTTCACGATGTTGGGGTGATCGAGGAAGCGCGCGAGATCCCCTTCGCCCGCGAACATCGCCACCGCCGCCGCATCGTTTTCCTGCTCGGGCAGCAGCTTCTTCACCGCGAAGTCCTGGCCCGCGCGCGGCCCCACCACCGCGCGGGCCCGGTAGACCTCGGCCATTCCGCCCTTCCCCAACAGGCCCAGCAACTCGTAGTTCCCCAGCATGGCGGGCGGCTACTGGTTCCTCTTTCGGTTCAAGCGCTCGCGCGCGATGCGGGCGTCGGCGAGCAGGCGGCGAAACTCGGACTCACCGCGCAGTGGATCCAGGTCGCGATCTTTGTCCAGCTGGTCGGCCATCGTGCCCTGCGGCAGCAGCTTCAGCGCGCGGGTCAGGGTCGCCAGCGCTTCCTTCTTCATCCCCGAACGGGCCTGCGCGCAGGCGAGGTTGTACTGAAGGTCGCCCAGGTCGCTGTCATTGACCCGCGTGCTCTTCGTCAGCTGCAGCGCGCGCTGCAGGCTCGCCAGCGCCTTCTCGGTGTTCTTCAGGTTCAGCTCGGCCACCCCGAGCCCCGCGTGCGCGGCCCAGTTCTCTTCGTTGTAGCTGATGCCCCGCTCGAACCCCTGCGACGCCGCCTTGAAGTCGCCTTCTTTCATCTTCTTCTGCGCCATCGTCAGCGCCTTCTCGGCCTGATCCTGCTGCTCGCGCTTGCTGATCGGCTTCGACGCCGCCAGCTGCGCCGCCGACCCCGTCTCGGTCTTCATCGCGAGCTTGTCTTCGGCCGACGCGACCATCACGGTCAGCCGCTTCAAGTCGAGCCCCGGCGAGTTACACGCGCTGTCGAGCTTCACGTCTCCCGACAGCGAGCTCTCATGCCAGACGGCGAGCAGCGGGTACGTCGCCTCGGGCGTGCACGACGGGCCCACCTGGCACAGCAGCACGCTGCCCACGAACACGTTGCCCTCGAAGACGCCGCTGATGATCTGAACGTCTGGACGGAAGTTGCACTTGCCGCCGCGCTTGAACTTCGCCACCACCTTGCCGTCGGCGCTGGGCGAAAACTCGAGCACGCCCAGATCGCCGGCGCTCCAGAGGCCTGAGAGCGCGGGGGCACCCTGGGCGGTCGTCCAGAACAGCAGCGTGAAGGCAAGGGCGAGACGCGCCACGGCTCCGCAACCTAACCGAATTCTTCCCCTTTCCACGACTTGTCCTGCAGGCAGGCTTGCATCTGCGGTCGGGCCTCTTACAATTTGCGCCAGGAACGCAGCACTTTCCAAAAGTTGTTCCCTGCGGGGCTCGTGATGGGCAGCTGACATTCGAACCGACACGTTCATATTGGGAGCCTCACAAAGGTTCCCACCTTTCTTGAACGGTTCAATAGACGTTGCCCACACGGTCATGGCGGGGAACTTTGTTTGAAGGCGGATAAAGCGCAGGTCCGGTTGGAGTTGGAAGGGCGTCGCCGCGCGCTGACTGCCGAAGAGGTGAAAGCGAAGGGCGGTGAGGCGCAACGATGCCTCGCCGCCCTTTCGTCCTTTCAGGGTGCTGGTTTGGTCGCGCTGTATGCCGCGGAGTCTTTCGAGGTCGGCACCGGGCTGTTGTGGGCCGGGCACCGCGTGTGCCTGCCGCGGGTGAACAGGGGCTCGAAGGTGCTTGGCTTCCACCTGGTGACGTCTCCTACCGAGCTGGTGCCCGCCGGGAAGCTGAAGCTGCTGGAGCCTGCACCAGGAGCGCCCGACGTGCGGCTTCACGAGATCGACTTCTGGGTGGTTCCCGGCGTCGGCTTCACGAACGGCGGAGATCGTCTCGGTCGAGGCGCCGGCTACTACGACTCGACGCTGGCGCACGCGCGGCCGGGCGCTTTGAAAGTCGGGCTCACGTTCGAGTGCTGCGTGGTCGACGCCCTGCCCACCGAGCCGCACGACTTGCGAATGGACGGGCTGGTGACCGAAGCCGGCTACCGGCGCTCGGCGAAGACCCACGAGTAGACGGCGTCGCCCGCGGAGCCCGCCGGGAAGCGCGCCTTCTTCGTCCCCTGCGAGAGACACAGATCCAGCAGGTAGTCGGCCGCCGTCGTGGCTTCCGCGCTGACGTTGCCGAGCACCGCGACGTTTGTCACCGCGCCTGCCTCGTCGACCCGCAGCCGCACGCTTCGGCCGCCGGCCAGCCCTGCCCTGCGCACCAGCGCCGCGTCCCAGCACGCAGCGACGGCGGGGCCGCTGGTCGAGATCGCTTCCTTCACTTTGCCGGGGTCGATCGCCTGGGCCGCTGCGCCCGCGATCGCGAAGTAGTGGGCGACGTCGCCAGCCGGAGCAGTCTTGTCGGCGCCGCTGAAGTCGAGCGTGAAGCCGCGCGTGTTGGGCCAGACGGTCGAGCCGAGCACTGCCTCGATGCAGCGCTCGCTGTCCGTCAACGTCGGCTGCGAGAAGCCATCGTTCGACTCGAGCTTCACCTTGAGCTCGGGCTCCATCGACACCACGAATTGCACTCCCGGCCGTGGCGCGTCGCCCTTCGACAGGCAGGCCGCGACCAGCGGAGCGGGATCCAGCACGCCGCGCTCAGGCCCGAACCGCGAGGCCGACAACAGCTTCACGTACGCCAGCGCCACCCAGCCCGACGGCCGCTTCGACGGCGGAGCGATTGACTGCCCACCCACCTGCCGCTTGCCCGGAACCGTCGTCGCGATCTCGCGAATGCAGCGCGCCGTCGAGTTGCTCGCGCCTTCCAGCGCCTCGAACCGCACGTCACCCGTCTCGAGCGTGACGAGCTGCACGCGCTGGGTCGGCGCGGCATCGGCCGGCCAGCACAGCTCGAACAGCGCCTCAGTCGAAGCAGCGGGCGCCTGCACCGCGGCGTCGTTGAAGGCGGCGCCCCCCTGCCCGGTCGCTCCGTTCGAGGTCACGCAACCGCCGGCGAGCAGCAGCGCGGCGGCGAGTAGACGGCTCAGAACAGCATCCTCAGCGGGTGCTCGAGGACACCTTTGAGGATCTGCAGGTACTGCGCGCCGACCGCGCCGTCGATGACGCGGTGATCGCCCGAGAGCGTGACCGACATCATCTGCCGCATCACGATCTGATCATTGCGAATGACTGCCTTCTTCGCGACTTCACCGATGGCGAGCAGCGCGGCGTGCGGCGGGTTGATGACGCCGATGAACGAGTCGATGCCGTACATGCCGAGGTTCGACACGGTGATCGAGCCGCCCGAATACTCTTCGGGCTTCAGCGCCTTTCGCTTCGCGCGGTCGGCCAGCTCACGGATCTCGGCCGCGATCTCGGCGAGGCCCTTCTGGTCGGCGTCCTTCACGATCGGCGTGATCAGCCCGTCTTCGATCGCGACGGCGATGCCGACGTCGACGGTGTGCAGCTGAAGAATCTTGTCGCCCGCGAACTGCTGGTTGAGCCGCGGGAACCGGCGCAGCGCCACCGCCACCGCCTTCACGATCACGTCGTTCACCGAGACCTTCGTCTCGAGCGCGCGCGCCTGTTCCTTCACCGCCATCGCCTCTTCCATCTCGACCTCGATGGTCAGGTAGAAGTGCGGCACGCCCGGCTTCACCTCGGTGAGGCGCTGCGCAATCACCTTTCGCATCCCGCCGACGGGAACCGAGGTGGGCTCGGGGCGCTGGCCACCGCGCACCGCCTTCGGGAAGGTCGAGACCTTCGCCGCCGGGGTCGCCTTCGCGGCCTGCTCGACGTCCTTCTTCACGATCCGGCCCGACGGACCGCTGCCCGAGATGCTCGACAGGTCGACGCCCTGGTCTTTGGCGATCGCGCGGGCGAGCGGAGACGCCCGAAGCCGCGCGCCGGCTTCGGCGGCAGGAGGCGCGGGAATCGGAGCGCTCGCGGCCGGTGCCTTGGCCGGCATCGGCGCGGTGGGCTCGGGGGCCGGCTCGTCTTTCTTCGGCGGCACCGCCTTCACGGCGGCTTCGGCGTCGATCTTCTCGCCGGCCTTGCCGATGTAGGCGATCGGCGAGCCAACCGGAGCAGAGCCGCCTTCGGGGACGAGGATCTTCAACAGCACGCCGTCGTCGTACGCCTCGATCTCGAGGTTCGACTTGTCGGTCTCGCACTCGGCGATCGCCATCCCCGAAGAGATCTTGTCGCCTTCCTTCTTGAGCCACTTGGTGATCTTCCCGTCCTTCATCGTGGGAGAGAGCGCCGGCAGCAGAACAGCAGTCGCCATGGGAGTTCCTTGAAGAAAAGGTCTAGCGGTAGAGGACCTGGTTGACCGCGGCGAGCACCCGCTCGACCGACGGCTGCGTGGCGGCTTCCAGCGCCGCGGCGTACGCCATGTTCACGTCGAGCCCGGACACCCGCCCGATCGGAGCGTCCAGCGCATCGAACGCTTCCCGCTGAATCAGGTCGACGACGTCCGTGCCCACCGACGCGTGCGGCCAGGACTCTTCGACGATGACGACGCGGTTGGTCTTATTGACCGACGCAAGAATCGTCTCGACGTCCAGCGGGCGCAGCGTGCGCAGGTCGACGACCTCGGCGCTGATGCCCTGCTTCGCCAGCTCTTCAGCGGCCGGGAGCACCGTCCACGTCAGCATGCGCGAGTAGGTGATCAGCGTGACGTCGGTGCCTTCACGCTTGATGTCAGCCTTGCCAATCGGAACCAGGTGCTCGCCTTCAGGGACATCGCCCTTCTGGTTGTAGAGCAGCTCGGCTTCGAAGAAGCACACCGGGTTCTCGTCGCGAATCGAGGCCTTCAGCAGGCCCTTCGCATCGGCGGGGGTCGCCGGCGCGACGACCTTCAGGCCGGGGATGTTCACGTAGCCCGACTCGAGGCACTGGCTGTGCTGCGACGACAGGCGGCCACCGGCACCGCTCGCGCCGCGCACGACGATCGGGCACCGCAGCTGGCCACCCGACATGTGGCGAATTTTCGCCGCGTTGTTCACGATCTGATCCATCGCGAGGATCGCGAAGTTCCACGTCATCATCTCGATCACGGGGCGGAGGCCGACCATCGCTGCCCCCACGCCCAGGCCCGCGAAGCCGAGCTCGCTGATCGGCGTGTCGACGACGCGCGCGCTGCCGAAGCGATCGAGCAGGCCCTGCGAAACCTTGTAGGCACCGTTGTAGCGAGCGACTTCTTCACCCATCAGGAACACGTTCGCGTCGCGTTCCATCTCTTCGCCCAGCGCCTGGTTCAGCGCTTCGCGGTAGCTGATGTTCTGCATCACGCGGCTCCTTTCTCTTCGGCCTTCGCCGCGGCCGCGGCGGGCTCGAGATCCCAGGTCACCTTCAGCTCCTGGCCGCTGGGGTAGCTGGGCCACTTCACGTCCTTCGCGCCCAGCACGCGCTCGCGCGGGTGAACGTCGGGCTCACCGTCTTCGATGACCATGTCGGTGTAGAGCTCTTCGAGGCCGGTCTCAGGCGCGGCATCGGCGAACGCGACCGCCTCTTCGCAGATGTGCTTCTGCGCTTCGTCGATCGCGTCGAGCTCGGCCTCGGTGGCGGCCTTCTTCTTCAAGATCACCGCGCGCAGCTTCGGTATCGGGTCACCCTTCGTCTTGAACTCTTCGACCTCTTCCTTGGTGCGGTAGGTCGCGGCGTCGGACATCGAGTGGCCCCGGAAACGGTACGTCTTCGCCTCGAGGAGAATCGGCCCGTTGCCCTTGCGGCAGTACTCACCCGCTTCCTTGAACATCTCGTAGCTGACGATCGCGTCCATGCCGTCGAACGCTTCGCCGCGCATATCGAACGCCGCGGCGCGCTTGTGAATCTCGGGCTGCGCCGACACGCGAGAGACCTCGGTGCCCATGCCGTAGCGGTTGTTCTCGCAGACGTAGATCACGGGCAGCTTCCACTTTGCCGCCATGTTCAGCGTCTCGTGGAACGCGCCCTGGTTCGCTGCCGCTTCGCCGAACGAGCAGACGGTGACGCGGTCTTCGTTGCGGTACTTCGACGCGAACGCCATGCCGGCCGCGAGCGGAATCTGCCCACCGACGATGCCGTAGCCACCGTACCAGTGGTGCTCGACGTCGATGAGGTGCATCGAGCCGCCCTTGCCCTTGCTGTAGCCGGAATTCTTGGCGAACAGCTCGGCCATGATCATGCCGGGGTGCGCGCCGCGGGCGATCGGGTGCGCGTGATCGCGGTAGCCCGTCATCATGTAGTCGTCGGGGCGAAGGGCTTCGATCGCGCCCACGGCCACGGCTTCCTGGCCCGTGTAGAGATGACAGAAGCCCTGAATCTTCTTCTGCCCGTACGCCTGACCAGCCTTCTCTTCGAAGCGCCGCATCAGCACCATCTTCCGGTACATCGTCAGCAGGACGTCATTGCTCGGCGGCACGAAAGGTCTCCTTCTAAGGTGTCGAAATCTCGGTCGTGCTTAACAGACGGCGTCGGCGGGTAACACGACAGTTGTTTGCCGCGCCGCGGCGTAAGGTGCGGGCCTCCCTTGCTCGAGATCACCGACCTCATCGTCGACTGTGACCCCGACACGCTCGAACGGCGGCCGGTGCGGCGCGACGCGGTGGTCGAGAAGCTGCGCAGCCTGGGCCAGCGCAAGGCGGCGAAGCTGGTGTCGCGGCTGCCCGCGCGCGACGGGATTCTCGACGAGGCGCATGTCGACGCGCTCTTCGTCAGCGCCCACAGCGAGCTGCAGCGGCTGGAAGAAGAGTTTCTGCAGGGCGATCGGGTGAGATCTCTGCTGGCGCCGCTGATCGAGGTCCTCCGCGACGCGAAGGTGCCCGCCCCGTACCGGGTGGTCGATGTCGGGTGCGGCCTCGGCTACGTGACGCGGTGGCTGGCGGCGCGGGGCAACCTGGGCGCCGACGTCGAGCTCTACGGCTGCGACTACAACCGGGCGCTGGTGGCGGCGGCGGCCGAAGCGGCAAAAGGCGAAGGGCTGCGGTGCGAGTTCAAGGTCGCCAACGCGTTTCGCCTCGCCGACCCGGCGACGATCTTCACCTCGTCGGGCTTCGTTCATCACTTCCGCGGCCCGCACCTGGCGCAGATGTTCCGCGAGCAGGACGCCGCCGGCGCGCAGGCGGTGCTGCACTTCGACGTGAAGCGCACGTGGTTGGCTCCCCTGGGCGCCTGGCTGTTCCACGAGAGCCGGATGCGAGAGGCGATTGCGCGGCACGATGGCACGCTGTCGGCGATGCGCGCGCACTCCAGCCAAACGCTGCTGGGAGCTTCTCGCGAGGGCGCTGCGGGGCTGCGCTTCACGCTGTTCGACGGCAAGGTCGGCCTGTTCCCGATTCTGCGCACGATGCAGGCGTTGGTCGGAGTGCGGCCGCAGTGGGCGGCTGCGCTGACGGCGAAGCTGAACACCCAGCGGCTCGGGGCCTTCGCGTGATCGCGGCGATCGGGCTGGGGCTGCTGGCGGTGCTCGACGCGGGCTTCTGCGGTTTTCGCGACGCGGCCGGGCGCGATCGACGAATCGACAAGGGGCCGTACTACCGCGCCGCGGTGCGCCGGGGGATGGTGCTCGGCCTGCTGCTGCTGGCGGTGGCGTTGGTTCCGATTGCCCTCGTCGGCACGTGGGCAGATCTGTTCCACGTCGCCGGGCGAATGGTGCAGGTCTACAGCGCATTCGCGGTGCTGGTGGGGCTCGCGCTGGGCGCCTACGCCGTCTCGGAAGGAGACCTGCGGACGCTGGCGACGGTGGCGGTGCTGGGCCCCTTTACGCTGATCCGGCCAGCGATCATCGCCGCCGGCGGTGTCTGGGGAGCAGTCGGGGCCGAGCACGGGACCACCGCAGTGATCGCGTGCGCCGCTGCCACCACGATGATCGCCTTCGAGCCGCTGCTGAGCGCTACGGCTTCAAGGACGCGCAGTCGGCCCCGCCCGTCAGCATCCGCACCTGCAGGGGAAGCTTCGCGCCCTTCTTGAAGGCCTTCCATTCGGCCTCGGGCTTGTCGCAGGTGTACTTCGCGTTCTCGGGGCCGGTGAGCGTGACGATGTACTCTTGGCTCTTCGCCCCTTCCCGCTCGCAGCCCCGGCACGTGCCCGGCTGCCGCAGCGACACCGCCGGCCACACCGGAGCCTCTTCCAGCCCGCCCTGCGCCGTCACGCCGCGCGTCTTCTTCCAGCGATCGACCGTGTAGCGGCACTTGTCGTCGTAGACGGGCTCGCTCTTGTATTTCGGCTCGCAGACGTTCTTGCGTTCGAAGGTGCCATCGCCGCGATCGACGTCCTTCGTGTGGCAGGTCTCGCCGTCGGGAACCTTCTTGGTCGACCGCTGCTCTTTCGAACAGCTCATCGAGTAGGCGTCAGAAGGCACCGCATCGCGCCAGCCCGACTCGCTCACGGCCTGCAGCGACTCAATCGCGACCTCGCGCTTCCAGCTGTGGCCTTCGACGGTGGCGGTGACTTCCTTCTTCCAGAGCACGCCGACGGTGATCAGCCCCAGCACCAGCACGCCACCGCCGATCGCCGCCTTCACCGCCAGGCCCATGCCCTTCTTCTTCAGCGGAACAGGCGCGGCTGCAGGCACCAAGAGGTTGCTGCGCTCGGCCACCTGCTTCACCTGCGCGGCCTCGTTCAGCGGGCTGCCGCAGTGCCGGCAGTTGTTGGCCTTTGCGCCGTTGGGCGTGCTGCAGGCCGGGCACTTCAAGTCCACGCCTTCGAACGCGTGGTTCGCGGCGACCTCTTTGCCGGCCTCAGGGAAGTAGCGCTTCGTCTCGTCCTGGGGCGCGCCGCAGCTGGGGCAGTAGCGGTTCGTCTTCCCCAGCAGGGCCGCGGTTCCGCAGAACCCGCAGTCCCACAGCATCTCGAATACGCCGCCGCTCGACTCCGCCATGGCTGTTTCCCCCTTAGAATCTGCTTTTAGAGCTTCAAGTCCGGCACGCTGATGATGCGCGACTCGAGCTCGACTTCGCGGCCGCTGTGATCCGTGGCGAGGTGAATCACCGTCGCGTCGGGAAACTGTTTTGCGTAGTCGTTCGCGTGCGTCGGCTCGTTGTCGAAAGCCGCGATCACCGCGCCCATCTTCAGCAGCTCGGAGTGCGCGCGAACCTTGTACGCGTCATCGCTTTCCCGAAGGGTCGGCTTCATCACCAGCGTCACCGTGCCGCCGGGCACCGGCATCTTGCATTTCTCCATCGCCTTCACCGAGCCCTCGCGCATCTCTTCGTGGCGACCGGTGACGTAGACGACCTGCGCGCCCGTCTTCACCGACTGGGCGAGGTAATCAGAAGCGCCGGGAACCTCGATGTCGTCGACGCAGTACTCGGACGTGAAGAACTTGCTGCCCCAGAAATTCTTGGCGTCCTGGTAGTGCCTCTCGGTGAGCTCGGGGCTCAGGCCGCACGCCAGCATCGCGGCCTTGAGATCCCACCCGCTGTCCCAGTGCTTCGGCTCGCACGCCTCGAGCGCGGCCATGCTCATCTTCTTGCCGTACTCGCGGAGAATGCGCGACTGCCGGGGGCGGTTGTCGAAGACGGTGGAGTCGAGGTCGAACACCAGCAAGCCCTTCGGCCCGGCCTTCTTCGCCTGGTCGAGCACAGCTTTGAGCTTCTGCTTGTAGTCGGGCGCGACGCGGCTCTTGAAGTCAGTCATGAAGCGCCGCGATTTACACCGGACGCAGCGGGTGCGCGACCCCTTCGAGCTGTTCCGGAGCGAACCGCAGCATTCGCTTGATCCCGTTGCGATCCAGCACCAGCCGCACCAACTGCATCGTGGTGTGCTTGTGCTTGCCGTCGTCGACGGAGAACCGGAAAGCAAGGTCGAGCTGGTAGCTCTTGGCGGCCTTCACCTTGTTGACGGTGAAGTCTTCGAGGTCGACGTACTCCATCGCCGACTCGGGGTCGTCCATGTCGCGCAGCAGGCGGTCGATGTTGAGGCGGATGATGTCGGTGACGCCGGTGATGATGCCGTCGTCGCCGAGCCGCGGCAGCATGTCCGAGTCGAGAATGATCTTCTTCTGGTACCGGATCACGGTCTCGGCCAGCTCGCCCTGGCTCACGGTGATGAAGTCATCGGTGCGCCGCAGCCGCTGCACCTCGTCGGGGATCCCGGTGGGCGCATAGTCGACCTTCTCTTTGCAGACGCCGACGCGGTCTTGCGTCACGGGGTCCATGATTCGGGTCGTGCGGTCGAACAGGTGCCTGGCCGCGAACGACGAGAAGACGCGCCGGGCGCCTTCCTTGATGCGATCTTTGAACATGTACCCAACCACGAGCACGAGAAAGAAGTTGAGGCTCGCCTGTGGAATGCGGTTCTGCGCGACGAAGAGCACCGAGGTCGCAAAAGCCATCGCGAGGCCTGCAGCGATCGCGAAGAGCACCTCTTCCCAGTTCCGCCTGCCTGAGGCGCGGCGCACCTTGAGGAAGAGAATGTTCATGCAGAACTTCTTCAAGAAGCCAACCCGGTGCGTGTATTCCTCGTTGTCGCCGGTGGGGCTGATCACCGAACGCAGCTTGTGGTCCTTTCGGTAGCTCTCGTCGTTGACGACCTGGGCCATCAGCTCTTTGCGCAGCTCGACATAGAGGCCCGACCGCGGCATCTGGTCCATCTCGACCACCGTCTTGCGAAAGAACTGTTCGACGGTGAGGCTCATGTACTCGTCAACCAGACGGAAGGAGGCCTTCGTGCGCTCGTCCAGCGGGTACTTCTCGGCCAGCACCTTCGTCACCGTGCGGTAGCGCCGGAGGATGTCCTGAACGGCTTTGATCGACGTACGGGCGAGGTGATCCAACGACTCGACGGTGCCGGGCTTCGCGCGCTCGGGCGCGTCGAGCGACGGGGCGATGACGGCGCAGTTGTCATTCATCGACTTCGAGAACCGCCGGCACACGCCCCGGAACACGCAGCTCAACATCTTGGCGTCGTAGATGACGTTCGACTGCCCGCCACCGCCCTGAAGGCCCAGCGCCACGCGTTCTTCCAACTGCACCAGCGGCGAGTGCGCGCCATCGAGGATCTCGTCGAAGTCGAGCGTCGGCGTCTTCAGCCGGACGTAGTTGTGAATGTCCGAATAGAAAGACTCACGCGGGTAGGTGTCGGGCGTGATGTTGAGCTGCGCCGGGATGAACATCCACGTATCGACGAAGTAGGCGCTGCTCGAGTCCGTGCCGCTGGGCTGGTACTCGAGCTTCAGCTCGAACTGCTTGCGATCATGTACGTCGAGCCGGTTCTCGAGCAGCGGCTGGGCGAGCGCCTGTCTCACACCCGGCAACTTACGTCACAAGACTGTGACCTGCGAATCCCTCGGGAAATTGGGGCGCTTCTGAGGTTAGGGTGCGCCCCCCATGCCCGGCTGGCTCAGCAAGCTGCTCCCGATTGTGATTCTGCTGGCGGCGATCGCCGTCGTCTTGAGCCGCCTGCCCAAGGTCGAGCTCGGGCACTCCGACGCCTTCAAGCGTCGGCGGGTGTTGAACTGGTTCCCCCTGGGCCTCACGTACGCCTTTCTGTACTTCGGCCGTTACAACCTGTCGGCCAACGCCTCGGCGCTGGACAAGCTGGGGCTGCTGTCGAAGGCCGAGTTCGGGCGCATCGATGGCTGGGCGTCGGCGGTCTACGGCATCGCCTTTCTCTTGAACGGCCCCCTGACGGACATCTGGGGCGGGCGGGCGACGATCCTCATCGCGGCGGCTGGCTCGGCGGCGATGAACCTGGCGATGGGCCTGGTGCTGTCTCAAGCGCAGTCGGGGTCGATGGGCCACGACGACGTGGTGCTGTGGATGACGATCACGTCGACGCTGAACATGTACTTCCAGAGCTTCGGCGCCGTCTCGATCGTGAAGGTGAACGCGCCCTGGTTCCACGTGAAGGAGCGCGGAATTCTCGGAGCGACCTTCGGCATCCTCATCTCTCTCGGCCTCTACTTCGCCTACGACTGGACCCGGCTGATCTTCACCGAGGCCGGCCCGACGTGGGCGTTCTACGTGCCGGCGGTCGTGCTGGCGGTCTTCGCAATTCTCGACTTCTTCATCATTCGCGACACCCCGTCGAAAGCGGGCTTCCCCGACTTCGACACCATGGACGCGAGCAGCGGCGCCGAGTCGATGACGCTCTGGCAGATCGCCAAGCGCATCCTCACCCAGAAGGTGATCTGGATCATCGTCGCGATCGAGTTCTGCAGCGGCTTTCTGCGGAACGCGGTGATGAAGTGGTACCTGATCTACGCAGACAAGGTCGGTGAGGGTCAGAACTTCGTCTCGAAGAACTGGGGCGTGGTGCTCTGCGTCGCCGGCATCCTGGGCGGCGTCTTCGCGGGAGTGATCTCCGACAAGGTGTTCGACTCGCGCCGCGGCCCCGTCGCCTCGGTGCTCTACGCCGGCATCACCGTCGGCTCGATCATCACCCTCTTCGCGCTCGGCAGCCCGATCGCCGGCTGGTCCGTGGTCGGCATGTCGCTTTGCGTGATCGGCGTCCACGGCATGCTCTCGGGCACCGCGTCGGCCGACTTCGGCGGCCGCAAGGGCGCCGGCATCGCCACCGGCATCATCGACGGCTTCGTCTACTTCGGCTCGGCGACCCAGGCCTTCCTCTACGCGGCGATCACCCCGTCGGGCGACGCGGCGAAGGATCCGGCGAACTGGAAGAACTGGCCGATCGCGATGATCCCGGTCGCGATCGTCGGCCTCGCCCTGGCGAGCCGGGTGTGGAACGCCAAGCCGAAGCCGAACGCTCCACCAGCGGCCCCTGTCGCAGCGGCAGTGAAGCCCTAAATCGGCCCGACCTTCAGGTAGTCCTGCAGGGGCTTCACGCCCAGCGGCCCCTTCGCCAGCGCCTCGAGCGCCTCGACCGCCATCCGCGCCGACTGCACCGTCGTGTAATACGGCAGGCCGCGCATCAGGGCCTCGCGGCGAATCGAGAAGCTGTCCGAGATTTCCTTGCGACCGAACGTGGTGTTGATCACCAGCACGATCTGCCCGTCGACGATCTTGTCGACGATGTTCGGCCGGCCTTCGGTCACCTTCAGCACTGGCTCTGCGCCGACGCCCTTATTCTTGAGGTAGGCGTGCGTTCCACTCGTCGCGACCAGCGTGAAGCCGAGCGCGTTGAGCCGCCGGCCGAGATCCACCAGCGCCGGCTTGTCTTCGTCCTTCACCGACATGAAGACCTTGCCGCCTTTGGGCAGCTTCACCCCGGCGGCGAGCTGGGCCTTGGCGAAGGCGGCCGGGAAATCGTTGGCGAGCCCCATCACCTCGCCCGTCGACTTCATCTCGGGCCCGAGGATCACATCGACTCCCGAGAAACGCGCGAAGGGAAACACCGCTTCCTTCACTGCCTTGTGCGCGAACTCGACCGAGTCTTTGTAGCCGAGCTCCGGCAGCGTCTTGCCGACCATGCAGAGCGCGGCGATCTTCGCCAGCGGCACACCCGTCGCCTTCGACACGAAGGGCACGGTGCGCGAGCCGCGCGGGTTCACTTCCAGGATGTAGATCACCTTCCCCTGAATCGCGAACTGAACGTTCATCAGGCCGACGACGCCGAGCTCTTTGGCGAGCACCGCCGCCTGGTCCTTCATTCGCTCGATCAGGTCGGGCGACAGCGAGTGCGGAGGCAGCGTGCACGCCGCGTCCCCTGAATGAACTCCCGCTTCCTGGATGTGCTCGAGCACGCCGCCGATGAGCACGTTGCCGGCGCTGTCGGCCACCAGGTCGAGATCCACCTCGATCGCATCGCGAAGGAAACGGTCGACCAGCACGGGGTGCTCGGGCGACGCATTCACCGCCTCGCGCATGTACCGATCGAGCGACCCCTGATCATAGACGGTCTCCATCGCGCGGCCGCCCAGCACGTAGCTCGGGCGCACCATCACCGGGTACCCGATGCGGTTCGCGATCGCGAAGGCCTCGGCCGGCGAGCGCGCGACGCCGTTTTCCGGCTGCTTCAACTTGAGCTTCTCGATCAGCGCGGCGAACCTCTCGCGATCTTCCGCGCGGTCGATGGCGTCGGGCGTGGTGCCCAAGATCGGCAGGCCCGCCTTCTCGAGCGCGACGCTGATCCGCAACGGCGTCTGGCCACCGAACTGGACGATCGCTCCAATCGGCTTCTCGCGGTCAGCGATCTCGAGCACGTCTTCGATCGTCAGCGGCTCGAAGTAGAGGCGGTCAGACGTGTCGTAGTCGGTCGACACCGTCTCGGGGTTGCAGTTGACCATCACCGTCTCGAACCCCGCCTCGCGCAGCGCGAAGCTGGCGTGCACGCAGCAGTAGTCGAACTCGATGCCCTGCCCGATGCGAATGGGGCCAGAGCCGAGGATCATCACCTTCTTGCGGTCGGTGGGCGGCGCCTCGTCTTCGTCGTCCCACGACGAGTAGAGATAGGGAGTGAAGGCCTCGAACTCAGCGGCGCAAGTGTCGACGCGCTTGTACTTCGGGCGCATGCCGCGGGCGTGGCGGTGGGCGCGCACGTCGCCTTCGTTCGCTGCGAGGAGGACGCCCAGGTAGCGGTCGGAAAAGCCGAGCTCTTTCGCCGTGAGCAACTGCGCGTCGGTTAACTTCTTCAGGCTGCCGATGCCTTCGAGCATGTCGGCGTGCAGCACGAGCTCGCGAATCCGCTCGAGGAACCACGGGTCGATGGCGCAGAGGTGATGAACGTCGGCGACGCCCATGCCTTCGCGAAACGCCTGCGCGACGTACCAGGGGCGATCGGGCCGCGGCACGCGCAGCGCTTCCTTCAACGCGATCTCGCGCTCAGCGCCCGGGGCCGGCAGCGGCGGCGGCTCGAACGCCATCTTCCCCGATTCCATCGACCGCAGCGCCTTGCTGTACGCCTGCGAGAAGGTGCGGCCGATGGCCATCACCTCGCCGACGCTGCGCATCATCGTGCCCAACGTCTTGTCGGCGTGGGGGAACTTCTCGAAGTTGAAGCGGGGAATCTTCACCACCACGTAGTCGATGGTCGGCTCGAAAGACGCCGGCGTGTCGCGGGTGATGTCGTTCTTCAGCTCGTCCAGCGTGTAACCAATGGCGAGCTTCGCGGCGATCTTGGCAATCGGGTAGCCGGTGGCCTTCGACGCGAGCGCCGAGCTGCGTGAGACGCGCGGGTTCATCTCGATCACCACCACGCGGCCGTCGCGGGGGTTGACGCCGAACTGAATGTTGCTGCCGCCCGTGTCGACGCCAATCTCACGGATGATCGCGAGGCTCATCTGCCGCAGCCGCTGGTATTCCTTGTCCGTCAGCGTCTGCGCCGGAGCGACGGTGATGCTGTCGCCCGTGTGCACGCCCATCGGGTCCAGGTTCTCGATCGAGCAGATGATCACGACGTTGTCGGCGCGATCGCGCACGACCTCGAGCTCGTATTCCTTCCAGCCGATCATCGACTCTTCGATCAACACCGTCTTGTTCGGGCTCGCGTGAAGCGCGCCCATCACCAGCGGTTGGTACTCGGCGCGGTTGTACGCGATGCCGCCGCCGGTGCCGCCCAACGTGAAGCTCGGGCGAAGGATGATTGGAAAACCGATTTCGTCGATCAGCGCTTCGGCTTCTTCCCAGCTGCCCGCGTAGCCGGACTTCGGCAGGGGCACGCCGATCTTCTGCATCGCCTTCTTGAAGAGCTGGCGGTCTTCCGCTTTGTTGATCGCCTCGAGCTTCGCGCCGATGAGCTCGACACCGTACTTCTCGAGGATCCCCGCTTCGGCCAGCGCCTTGGCGAGGTTCAGCGCGGTCTGGCCGCCCATCGTGGGCAGCAGCGCGTCGGGCTTCTCGGCCTTGATGATCGCCTCGGCCGACTCGACGGTGATCGGCTCGATGTAGGTGCGGGCGGCGAACTCGGGGTCCGTCATGATCGTGGCGGGGTTCGAGTTGAGGAGGATGACCTCAATCCCCTCTTCCTTCAGCGCCTTGATCGCCTGGGTGCCCGAGTAGTCGAACTCACAGGCCTGGCCGATGACGATCGGGCCTGATCCGATCACCAGGATTTTCTTCAGATCGGTGCGTTTCATCGGGCCCGAGCCTGTAGCAGATTCCTGGGGTACCATCGGTTCAAGAATGAGCCTCCTCGCCCTCACCGCCGCCGCGCTGTTGTCACAAGCCGAGCCCGCCGCTGAACCTGCTGCCGAGCCGGCCGCCGTGACGCCCGCTCCAGATCCCGCCGCGGTGGCGCCGTCGCCGCGCCAGCGCGCGCCCAGCGCCGAAGAAATGGCCCGGCAGCTCGACCGCATTCGCAAGCTCCCACCCAGCGAGACGGCCGACGCCGTGCAAGACCTGATTCGCCGCGTGCCGGATCCGAACAGCCCGGTGATCCCCGCGACGGGGCATGCGGAGACGCCAGAGGCGATGCCGCTGAAGCTGGGCACCCTCACCGAGGCCGAACAGGTGAAGTACACCGCGCGGGTCGTGTTCAACAGCATCATCGCGGGCGATGCGCGCGGGCTGGTGCTGAACTCGGCCTACCCGTTTCAGCTCGAAGATCGCCGGCTCGAGATGCCCGACGAGCTGCACAAAGAGTGGCTCAAGAACCTGAGGGCCAAGCGCACCGACCTGCTGACGCTCTACGACGTCGAGGTGCTGACACCGGCCGAGATGGAAAAGAAGTACGGCCGGCCGCCGGGGCGCTTGAGCGCGCTGCCGTGGAAGGCGCCGAAGACGATGATCGCCATCGGCAACCTGTCGGGCCATGCGGCGGTCGCGGTGTTCCGCGCGCACGCGACGGGGCGCTGGCAGCTGGTCGGCTACCACGACTGAAGGGGCCGATCGACATCCGGCTCGAGGGCCGGGGGCCGTTTCTCGTTCAGGCGGTGCAGGCGTACGAGGCGGTGTCTCGCGCGCTGCGCCGGGACGCCGCCGCTGCGCTGGCTGCGAAGGTCTCGGTCGCGGTGCAGTGGCTGCAGCGCAACCACGCCGAGGTCGATCGGTTGCTGAAGACGGTGGAATCGAAGCTCGACGACGGCGCGTTGTCGCAGCAGCTGCGCACCCTGCCCTCGCTGCGCGCAGATGTGGCGGCCCGGCTCGAGCAACGGCTGGGAATTTCTGAGGCGGGCGCCGGCGGGTTTTCTGACCTGCTCGCCCGCGCGGCGCGGCGGTCGCACCTCGCCTGGTCGAAGTACGAGCGCGACTGGGTGGTCGACGAGACGACGGCGCTGCGGATCCCCGAAGGCTTCGTGGTCTCCGAGACGAAGGGCCGGATCTCGGTGCACTGGTCGACGCCGCTGCAGCAACAGCAGCCGCACGGCTGGGGGCACGCCGGGCGCCTGGCGATCAGCAACGGCGTGGTGCTTCGGCGGCGGTGGCTCCGCGGTGAGCAGCCACTGCCGCTACACTCGGTTCGCACCGAAGAACGGCACCAGCGCGAAGGCCACGTTCGGTACAGCGTTGTTGGCACCGAGCCGACGGGCGTCGTCGATAGGCTGTTCGCGGTTGCGACGCTGCAGGCCGCCGAGTTTCTGTGCGACGTGATCTGCCACTTCACCGACACCCGGCGCGACACCCACAGCGTCCGCGCGTTCGTGCTCGACTGACCCCTTGCGGCTCGTCGCCCGCGCTCCCTCTGCCCCCACCGCTCCATGCCCCCTCGTGAAGTCCGCAGGTCCGCAGGTCCGCAGGTCCACAGGTCCTCACGAGGTGTCGGAAGGACGAGGTCACCGGAGGGAGTGCCGGTATGGCTCAAGTCGGAGCATGCCGACCTTCCGAGAGATCATTGCCGCGGACCATCTGCGAGAAATCGGCTCCTCCGCGGGTTCTCGCCACTTCGTCGGGCACTGATGAGGGCGGCGAACGGAGCCGGGCCGGTGAAAAGGGGGGTGTTAGTGGGCAGACGCCCGCCACGGGCGCGCCGCGACTAACACCCCCGCGACGGAACGCCTCTTTCGGCCAATGCCCTTGGAAGCGCCGCGAGAACCCGCAGAGGAGCCGATTTCTCGCAGGTATTCCGCGGCAAAGTTGTTCCGGCCCGCTGCCACGCTCACCTGGCACCAACGCACCGGATCCTGCGAGCGCTCAAGTCAGGTGGGTTCCGGGACGACGACGAAACGCCGGACCCGCGAATCACGCCGCATCGAGGAGGATGCTACTCCTTGCCCCTCAGCCCGTGCCGGCGAAGAGGAGGGAGGAGCCAGACGCCCCTCTCGATTTCGATCCTCCGCGCGCGTGCCCAATGGTCCGCATCGATCACCCCGGAACTTCCTGCTGCTTCCTCAAGCTGGTCGCGCACTCAAAAAGGGGCATTCGCAGAAAACGCGCCAGGGGTGCGAGTGGGCTTCGCAAGTCGGCCAACCAACGGGGGAAATGCCGATAAAAAAGTACGCGAGCGCGGCGCAACAAACCAGCCCGGTAAGCCTCCAGGCGAACCGCTGGCGAGACCTGCGTGCGACGCAGCCGCTTCAAAATCAAGAAAGCTGAGAGACGAACTGCTGCAGCCGCTGCAGGCCCTTCTCGATCGTCCCCCGCGCGGTCGCGAACGAGAACCGCAGGTACCCTTCGGCACCGAACGGCTCGCCCGGAACAGCGGCGAGCTTGAAGTCCTCGAGCAAGAGCTCGGACAGGTGCACCGAGCCGTTGACCTGCTTGTCCTTGTACCGCTTGCCGATCAGCTGCTGCACATCGGGGAACACGTAGAAGGCACCGTCGGGCGGCTTGCAGCTGATGCCGGTGATCGCGTTCAGCCCCTTCACGATCAGATCGCGCCGCGCCTGGAACTCGACGCGCATCGTCTCGACCGGCTCCATCGGGCCGGTGAGCGCGGCCACGCCCGCCTTCTGAGAGATCGACGTCGCGTTCGAGGTCGACTGGTCCTGGATCATCTGCATCGCGCCGATGAGATCCTTCGGACCCGCGGCGTAGCCGAGCCGCCAGCCCGTCATCGAGAACGCCTTCGAGAATCCGTTCACCGTCACCACGCGTGGCGCCAGCTCAGGAGCCACGTTCGCCACGTTCTGAAACGGCGCCCCCGTGTAGAGCAGCTTCTCGTAGATGTCGTCGCTCACCACCAGGCAGTCGTGACCCGCGACGACCTCGGCGATCCGCGCGAGCGCGTCGGAACCGAGCACCGCTCCGGTGGGATTCGACGGCGAGTTGATCACCACCGCGCGCGTGCGCGGCGTCAGCGCCTTGCGAAGCTCCTTCGGATCCGGCGCGTAGCCGTCGTTCGCCGACGTCTCGACGATCACCGGCACGCCGTCGGCGAGCCGCACCATGTCCGGGTAGCTGACCCAGTACGGCGAGAAGATCACCACCTCGTCACCCGGCGACAGCAGCGCCTGGAACAGGTTGTACAGCGAGTGCTTCGCGCCGCAGCTCACCAGCACCTGTTCGGGCGAGTAGTCGAGCTGGTTGTCTTTCTTCAGCTTCGCGCTGATCGCGCTCTTCAGCTCGGGGATGCCGCCCGTCGCGGTGTACTTGGTGAAGCCCGCCTCGATCGCCGCCACTGCCGCCGCCTTGATGTGCGCCGGGGTGTCGAAGTCGGGCTCGCCCGCCGCGAAAGAGACGACGTCTTCGCCCTTTGCCGCGAGCGCCTTCGCCTTCGCGTTCAGCGACAGCGTGGGGGACGGCTTGATTGCCTTGAGCCGCTTGGCCAGCTGCATGGTTGCTCCTTACTTCTGGGGGAATTTTTGCTGCAGGGCCTTCAGCACGTTGTCGGGCACGAGCCCGCTGACGTCGCCCTGAAACGAGGCCACTTCTCGCACCAGCTGCGACGAGATGTAGAAGTAGTTCTCGCTGGTCATCATGAAGATGGTCTCGATCTTCGAATCGAGCTTGCGGTTCATGTTCGCGAGCTGGAACTCGAACTCGAAGTCGCTGACGGCACGCAGGCCACGCAGGATGACGTTCACCCCGCGCTCTTTCGCGTACTGCACCAGCAGGCCCTGGAAGTCGGCGACTTCGACGCGCGGATCACCGTTCACCGCTTCGGTGATCAGCGCCCTGCGTTCGGCCACGCTGAACAACGGCGTCTTCTTCGGGTTGGTGGCGATCGCGACGATCACCTTGTCGAACATCGTCAGCCCGCGTTGCACGAGCGACAGGTGCCCGTTGGTCAGCGGATCAAAAGAGCCGGGGTAGAGAGCGACGCGCATGAAGTGGGCGCCAGAGATTGGGTAAATCTCTACCCAAGGTCAAACAGAACGTTCACTTCGGCAGCTGGCTATTCGATGCAGGCGGGAACCGCGGCGCCGCGCGGCGTCAACCGTAAATCGACACCACTGTGTCGCCGAACGCGCGGAAGTCGAGCCGCGCGAAGGGCCCCTGCGATTCCGGAGACGCTTCCTCGACGCCGTGCTCAAGCACCAGCCGCCCGCCTTCGCTCAGCAGCGGGTGCTCTGCCAGCTTGTGAAGCAGCATCGCCACCGCCTGCTGCGCATACGGAGGGTCCGCGAAGATGAGCTCGAACTTCTCGCCCTTTTCGTGAAGCTTCACGATCGCGCGGTCGGCCGAGAACGGCAGCACCTGAACCTGATCGGCAAAGCCCAGCGCCTGCGCGTTCTCTTTGCACAGCGCCTGCGCCTCGCGCCCCGAGTCGACCAACACCGCCTTCACCGCGCCGCGCGACAGCGCCTCGAGCCCCAACGCTCCGGTGCCTGCGTAGAGATCGAGCACCGCGAACCCGTCGCACGTCTGGCCCAGCACGTTGAAGAGGGCCTGCCGCACCTTGTCGGACGTCGGGCGGATCACGTCGGCGTTCGTCGGCGCCTTGAGCACCCTGCCGCCTGCGCTGCCGGACACGATCCGCATCGTTTCAAGCCATACCTGATCTGTCCTGCGTCAGCGCGGAATCCGCACACCATCGCACCCCGGCCTTCATCTGAAGGTCGATCTATGGGGTAGTTTCGGCTAGTAATCGGACACTTTGCGCCGCCGGGTGTCCTGACCCAAGGCGGCCCCGTGGGGCCTAAACGATGGAATTCGACCGGTACCAGAACCTCCACACCATCATCATGCTCCGCGACATCTTGCGGAAATGGTGGAGAGCCGAGCTCACCTTCGCCAACAAAGAGGGGGTGGTGCTCGAGTGGACCAAGGGGCAGATCGCACCTCCGCCCAACGACTTCTGCAGGCTCTCGCTGTTCTCGAAAGAAGGCTTCCAGCGCTGCACGAGCTCGGTGCGCGTGCTTCACGAGAAGTTCCGCACCAGCCGCAAGTTGCGCCGCAGCCAGTTCCACGACTGCCACCTGGGCTTCAGCATCGTGGGCGCGCCGCTGTACATCAACGGCGAGTACGAGGGGATGCTGTTCGTCGAAGGGTTCGCGCGGCAGGAAGTCAGCGTCGCCGAGGCCGAACGCATCAAGACGAAGATTCGCGAGCTCAACAACGGCGCCACGGATCTCGAGCGGGCGATCGAACGGATCCCGCTGATGTCGCTGCCCGAGGTCGACAAGATCTCTGACCTGCTCGAGTTCGGCGTCAACGAGATCGCCAACTACGAGGCCGAGCTCACCCGCCGCGACGAGACCATTCAATCGCTGTCCACCGAGCTCTCTGATCGCTACAAGTTCGAGAACATCATCGGCAAGTCGGGCCCGATGCTCGAGGTCTTCCGCCTGCTCGAGAAGGTCTGCAACAGCGACTCGACCGTGCTGATCAACGGCGAGTCTGGCACCGGCAAAGAGCTCGTCGCCCGCGCCATTCACTACAACGGCCCGCGCAAAGACAAACCCTTCGTCGTCCAGAACTGCTCGGCCTTCAACGACAACCTGCTCGAGAGCGCCCTCTTTGGCCACACCAAGGGCAGCTTTACCGGAGCGCTACGCGACAAGAAGGGCCTCTTCGAGGTCGCGCACAACGGCACCTTCTTCCTCGACGAGGTAGGCGACATGTCGCCCGCGCTGCAGGTGAAGCTCTTGCGCGTGCTGCAGGAAGGGGCCTTCATCCCCGTCGGTGGCACGTCGCTTCGCGAGGTCGACGTTCGCGTCATCGCGGCGACGCACAAGGATCTTCACGAGATGGTGAAGCGCGGCGAGTTCCGCGAAGACCTGTACTACCGGATCAACGTGATCCGCATTCAGGTGCCACCGCTGCGCGATCGCAGAGACGACCTCGCGATCCTCACCGACCACTTCTTCCGCAAGCACCACCGCGAAGGGCAGCGCGCGCGTGGCCTGGCGCCCGACGCGGTCGCCGTGCTCGGTGGCTACCACTGGCCCGGCAACATCCGCGAGCTCGAGAACGAGATCGAACGCCTGCTGGTGCTCGGCAGCGACCTCGACGTGATCCCCGGCGACCTGATCAGCAGCCGGATCAAAGACGCAGTCGCTCCCACCAGTGGCCCCATGGCCTCTGCCAGCCGCACCCCACTCGCGCTCGCTGGAAAGCTCAACGACGCCGTCGAGTCACTGGAGCGCGAGATGATCAGCCAGGGCCTCACGCGCACCCGCTACAACAAGAGCAAGCTGTCGCGGGAGCTCGGCATCAGCCGGTCGAACCTGATCCTGAAGATCGCCAAGTACGCGCTCGACCGCCCCGGCATCGACGAGGACAAGGAAGACGCCGAGGTCGGGTTGACGTGAGCTACTACCGGCAGGACGTCATGCCCACGGCCGACGGGGCCGACCTGTATTTCCAGGTCCAGGGCGACGGCGAGCCTTCGGCGGTGCTTTGCGACGGCCTCGGCTGCGACGGCTTCGTCTGGAAATACCTGCTGCCGGTGTTGAGAAACGATCGCCGGGTGCTGCGTTGGCACTACCGCGGCCACGGCCAGTCGGGCGTGCCCACCGACCCATCGCGCATCGGCATGGAGTTCAGCTGCGACGATCTGCTCAAGCTGATGGACCACGCGCGCCTCGAGAAGTCGGTGATCTTCGGCCACTCGATGGGGGTGCAGGTCGCGCTCGAGTTCCACCGCCGTCATGCGTCCCGCGTTGCAGGGCTCGTGTTGCTCTGCGGCAGCTACGGCAACCCGCTGGACACCTGGCACGACCACTCGCTGCTGCGGAAGCTGTTCCCCTTCATCTCGGCCGCGGTCGAGAAGGCGCCCCACCTCGCGCGGCAGATCACGTCGCGGCTCAAGACCTCGATCGCGCTCGAGTTCTCGCTGCGCACCGAGCTCAACAGAGACCTGCTCGCCCGCGACGATTTCTGGCCCTACCTCGAGCACCTCTCGAAGATGGATCCGCTGATGTTCGTGCGGACGCTGGATTCTCTGAAAGATCACTCCGCCTGGGACCACCTGCCGCACATCGACGTCCCCGCCCTGGTCGTCGGTGGGGAAATCGACCGTTTCACGCCGGTCTGGCTGTCCGAGCGCATGGCCAGCCACATTCCCAATTGCGACTACCTGTTCGTGCCGGGCGGCAGTCACACCGCGCCGTTAGAGAGGGCGGGGCTGGTCAATGACCGGATCCAGCACTTCCTAAAGACGCGGGTCGGACTCGAGCGATTGTCTAAGTCCGCTTAGCCCTGTATAGGCCCCGCCCTTCCTCACACTTCAGGCGCCATGTTCCCCCGAGAGAAAATCCGTAACGTTGCGATCGTCGCCCACGTCGACCACGGCAAGACCACGCTGGTCGACCACATGCTGCGGCAGCAGGGCGTGTTTCGCGCGAATGAAGCCCTGACCGAACGGGTCATGGACTCGAACGATCTCGAAAAAGAGAAGGGCATCACGATCATGGCCAAGAACACGGCCGTTCAGTACCTGGGCCACCAGATCAACATCATCGACACCCCCGGCCACGCCGACTTCGGTGGCGAGGTCGAGCGCGGCCTTCGCCTGGTCGACGGCGTGCTGCTGCTGGTCGACGCCGCCGAAGGCCCCCTGCCGCAGACCCGCTTCGTGCTCGGCAAGGCGCTGGGCCTCGGCCTGAAGACGGTGTTGGTCATCAACAAGATCGACCGCAAAGACGCGCGCGCCCGCGAGATCCTCGATCAGGTCTACTCGCTGTACATCGACCTCGGCGCCGACGAGACCCAGCTCGAGTTCCCCGTGCTCTACGCGGTCGCCCGCGAGGGCCAGGCCTCGACGCGCCTCGAAGAGCCGGGCAAGACCCTGCAGCCGCTGTTCGACGCGATCATCAAACACATCAACGCGCCGGTTGCGCCGCCGGCGGACGCTCCGACGCAGCTGCTGATCTGCAACCTGGACTACGACGACTACGTCGGCCGCCTCGCGGTTGGCCGGGTGAACTCAGGCCGGCTCTACACCAACATGCCGGTGTCGATCGTTCGCGAGAACGACAAGGTCGAGCAGGGCAAGGTCGTGAAGCTCTACGGCTTCTCGGGCCTGAAGCGCGCCGAGATCGCTGACGCCGGCCCTGGTGAGCTGGTGTCGATCGCCGGCATCGAAAATTTGTCGATTGGCGACACCATCTGCGAAGCGGCCCGCCCGCTGGCCCTGCCCCGCATCAAGGTCGATGAGCCGACGATGATGATGATGTTCAAGGTCAACGACGGCCCCTACGCCGGCCGCGAAGGCAAGTACGTCACCTCGCGCAACCTGCGTGATCGCCTGATGAAGGAGTCTTACCGAAACGTTTCGATTCGGGTCGAGCCCACCGAGACGCCCGATGCGTTCAAGGTCGTCGGCCGCGGCGAACTGCAGCTGGCCGTCATCATCGAGACGATGCGCCGCGAAGGCTTCGAGCTGACTGCCTCGAACCCCGAGCCCGTGACGAAGGAAGTCGATGGCGTGCGGCACGAGCCGATGGAGCTGATGGTTGCCGACGTGCCCGAGACGTCCGTAGGTGTGGTGACCGAGCGCCTCGGGCCCCGCAAGGGCCGCATGGTCGACATGGGTCAGCTGGGCGGTGGGCGCACGCGCCTGCAGTTCCGCATTCCCGCGCGCGGCCTCGTCGGCTTCCGTTCGGAGTTCCTCACCATCACCAAAGGTGAAGGAATCATGTCGAGCCAGTTCGACGGGTATGAGCCCTGGTTCGGCTACATCCCCCGCCGCGCCAACGGAGCGATCATCAGCGATCGCATGGGCGACACCGTGCCCTACGCGCTCTTCAGCATCCAGGAACGCGGCAAGCTCTTCGTCACCAACGGCGTCCCCGTGTACGAGGGGATGATCATCGGCGAGAACGCGCACCCGTCGGACCTCGACGTGAACTGCTGCCGCGAGAAGAAGCTGACCAACGTCCGCGCTGCAGGCCGCGACGAGAACGTGCTGCTCGTGCCGCCCGTCGAAATGGGCCTCGAGAAGTGCCTCGAGTGGATCGGCGAAGACGAGCTGGTCGAAGTGACGCCGAAGAGCGTTCGGATGCGCAAGCGCAAGCTCGCCCTCGGCGAGCGCTACCGCGCAGATCGCGACCGCAAGCGCGAGAAGGCCGAAGGCTGAGCCGGGCGTGGCTGAAGGTGCTGGATCCTGCCCACCTCACGGCGCGGCGGATCCGGCTTCCGGAAGACGGCCACGCCTTCGTGATCGGTGGGGCTGACCTCCCACTGGGCAACACCGCTGCCTCCGTGCGCCTGTTCATGCGCCGGGGGCAGTGTCTTGTTCTGGATGCCAGCGAAGACGTCGAGATCAACCGCTCGCTTCCCTCGCGGCCGTCGGCGCTGCACCACGGCGATCTGATCTCGGTGGGCGAGACCGAGCTGGTCTTCGGCTACTTCGACGAACACCGATCGCAGGCGCTCGAAGCCGAGATAGCGCGACGGCCGGACGCGGACGAGACGTGGGCGGTGTACGCCGATTGGTTGCAGGAACAGGGCGACCCGCTGGGCGACCGCCTCGCGAACCCGACGGTGGCCACCGATGACTTCTGGCTCGAGGCGCTCGACGCCGTCGAGGTGAAGTGGGCGCACGGGATGATCGCCGAGGCGGTCTTTCGCGAGAGCCTCGGCGGGTTCCTGGGCAGCGCGCGGAAGCAGCTGACGCACCTCTTGTCGCTGCGGGCGTCGCTGTTCCTGCGGCGGCTGTCGCTCGACCTGCTCGCCGATGAACAGGCGCTGACGCCGTCAGCGATCGTCAACCGGGTCGAAGCGCTCTTGAAGCAGCTGCCGCCGATGCCCGCGCTCGAGCAGCTGACCGTGGGGTACCAGCTGGTAGACGGCGAGCTGCCGGCGTCGATCGCGCTGAAGGACGCGCGCTTTCCGAAGCTGCGCTCGAGCCCCGTGTTTCAGTTCGCGCGGGCAGGCGTCTTCGAGTCGGTGGACGGGTCGACGATCGCTGCGGCGGGCACGCGGATCTCAGTCTTTGGAGAACGCGTCACGATCTCCCGCATCGGTGAAGGCGCGGGCACGGCCAGCTGCAGCTTCGACGACGTCGGCGGCCGGGTGTTGATGCAGGTCGGCGAAGGACGTGAGCACACCGTCGAGGTGAACGGCTTCCCCTGGGGGATGTCGGTGTTCCTGCTGCCCGACGACACCCTCGAGATCTTCCCCGAGCCTCGCGGCAGTCTTCGCCCTCTGAAGCTGAAGTTCCGGCTGGTCTAGATCGTGAGCCCCACCGTGCCCAGCAGGTCGACGTACCGGGTCGGCCCGTCGCCCAGCAGGTGGGTCATCGACGCGCGGAGGTTCACCCGCAGGCCGAACCGGTGACCGTGAACCAGGTCGTAGCTGAGCCCCAGGCCCGTCTCGAGGCCGCTGCGGTGATGCACCCCGTGCTCCCCGTGTGACGAGAGCCCCAGCAGCCCCCCGACGGGGTCGGCCTTCGTGTCTTCGAAGCCCATCTCATGCTGGTGGGCGAAGGCGATGAAGAGGTACGGCTTCAACCGCGCGTCCGACGGCCACTCGATGCGGGTGCCTATCCGAATCGGAATCACCGTGTCGAAAGGGGTGGCGTACCAACCCAGCCCCACTGACAGCTCGGGCCGCAGCCACGAGAAGAGCCGGCGGTTGACGCCGATGATGCCCACGCCGCCGCCGCCAGGGTTGTCGGTGCGCAGGCCGCCGCCCACGCCGACGAAGATCTCCCACTTCAGCGGCTCGGGCTCGGCGGCTTCTTCCACCGGGGCCTGAGAGAGACACATCGACACGGCCAGCAGCGCGTTGAGCATGCAGCGCTAGTGGCGCGCATTTCCTGCGGAATTCATTTCATCTTTTTTGGATCGCTTCGCGCGCCCGCGGCAACCAACGCCACGGTCACGCCCGCTCGAGCCGCGGAACCAGGTGCTGCAGCGACCGTTCGAACCGGTAGTTGATGTTCAGGTGACCGTCGTCGAACTCTTCGTGCATCAGCTGCTCGACCCCGCCCTGCTTGAGCTCGTCGATCACCATCCGCGCGCCCCACCGCAGGTTGAACTCATCCTTCGTGCCGCAGTCGATGAAGAGGCTCTTCAGCTTCTTGTAGGCGTCGAGGTGCTTCGGCACGAAGCGCACCGGGTCGTGCACGAGCCAGCGGTTCCACGTCTCGATCTTCAAGCGCCCCGTCTGCAGATCCAGCGGGAAGTCGAGGCCCAGCGGCTCGCCCTTCTTCGGTGAGTACGCCGCCGCCATCGTGAGCATGTTGATCACCGCGAAGTCGTCTTGCCGCATCCGCGTCGTCATCGCGCGTTCCTTGAACTCGCGGAACCAGGCGTCGATGCCACCGGCTTTGCTGATCGGCCCCAGCGCTTCGGGCAGCTCGTGCAGGTAGCAGAACTCGAAGCCCGCATCGCCCGAGTGAACGCCGATGTGCTGGAAGATCTCGGGGTGGAAGCGCGAGATGACCATCGCTCCGAAGCCACCCGAGCTCTTGCCGACCAGCGCCCGCGCCGCGCCTTTGGCCACCGTGCGCAGCGTGCGGTCGGCCCAGCCAACGAGATCCTTCGCGACGTAGCTGCGGTACTGGCCGATGCCCTCGCTGTTCATCCATTGGCTGCCGCCCAGCGCTGTCCACCCATCGATGAACACGCCGATGCACGCAGGAATCACCCCGTTGGCGATCAGCCGATCAAGCCGTTCGGGGACGTTGCGGGTGAAGGCCGAGACGTTCGTCCACGAGAGGCCCGAGCCGCTGAAGCCGTGAAGGAAATAGACGACCGGGTACCGTTCTGAGGTGTTCTCGGCGTACCCCGGCGGCAGGTAGACGGGCGTCGCGCGCGTCGACGGGTCGCCCAGCGGGTTTCCTTCCAGCGATCCGCCGAACACCTGAAACACCTGCACGCTGCCTTTCATTTACGCGCTCCTTCCGAGCTTCGTCATCACGGCCTGCAGGTCGCTCCACGCCAGCTTCTTCTCGGCCGGGATCCGCAGCAGGTAGGCGGGGTGGAAGGTCGGCATCAAAGCAATGCCTTCGTACTCGCGCCACTGGCCGCGAAGCCGCGTGATCGCCGTCTGGTCTTTGAGCAGCGTCTGCGCCGCGAACTTTCCCAGCGCGACGATCACCTTCGGCCGCACGCTCGCGACCTGCGCCTTCAAGAAAGGCTCGCACGCCTGGATCTCGTCGGGCTCGGGGTTGCGGTTCTCGGGCGGCCGGCACTTCACGACGTTGCAGATGTAGACGTCGTCGCGCGTGAACTTCATCGCCTCGATCATCTTCGTCAGCAGCTGGCCCGCCTTGCCGACGAAGGGCACGCCCTGCTTGTCCTCGTCGGCGCCCGGCCCTTCGCCGACGAACATCAGCTCGGCCTTCGGGTTGCCTGAGCCGAAGACGATCTGCGTACGGCCGCCGCACAGCTTGCACCGCTTGCAGTCGCCCAGCTCAGTGCGGATCTCGTCGAGCGTGCGCCGCGGGCCCGCGTCGATGACCCGAGGCGGCGGAACCGCAACCAGAGCCTTGGCAACCGCGGCGGCGACCACCACGTTCGGGTCGCGCCAGATCACCTTGCTGCCGTCGCCTTCCTGCCAGGCAAGGTGGCGGCGAAGCTCGGCGGCCAGCTCCAGCGGATCTTCCGTCATCGCGCGCCTCCGATCAGATCCCAGATTCCGGCGGCGACCTCGCGCTTCGAGCCGGCGAGCTCGGTCTGGCCACCCTTTGCGGCGAGCACCGTCACCTGGTTCGAATCACCCGCGAAGCCAACGCCCGGAGCCGACACATCGTTCGCGACGATGAAGTCGAGCTGCTTCTTGCGCAGCTTCTGGCCGGCGTGCTCGAGCACCTGCTCGGTCTCGGCGGCGAAGCCCACCAACACCGGGCGCGGCGACCTGGCCGCCACCGACGCGCTGGCCTCAGCGAGCACATCGGGGGTGCGCACCAGCGCAAGGCTCTGCGCCTCGTCCGTCTTCTTCACCTTCGAAGGCGCAACGGTCGCCGGCCGCCAATCGCTGACCGCGGCGCTCGCGACGAAGAAGTCGGCCTCGGCGACGCGCGCCATCACCTCCGCCCTCATCTGCTCGGCGGTGGTGACAGAGACGATCTCGAGCCCTTCGGCAGGAACGGTAGAGACGGGGCCGAGGACGACGGTGACGGTCGCTCCTCGGGCGCGCGCTTCGTCGGCGATCGCAAGTCCCATCTTTCCGGTCGACGGGTTCGAGAGAAAACGCACCGGATCCAGGTGCTCGCGCGTCGGGCCGGCGGTGATCAGCACCTTCTTGCCGTACAGCTTTCCCACGCTGCCCACCGCCGCGGCTGCGTCGACGAGCTCATTCAGATCGGCGAGCCGGCCCGCGCCTACGTCGCCATCGGCCAGCAGTCCCACTCCCGGGCCCACGATGCGGTACCGAGGCTCGGCCAGCAGCGCCTTCAGGTTTTCCTGCGTCCTCGCGTTGTCCCACATCGCGGTGTTCATCGCGGGCGCGAGCAACACCGGGCCGCGGAAGGCGAGCAGCGGGGTCGTCACCGCGTCGTTGGCGATCCCGCCGTGGATCCGCGCGAGGAGATCCGCCGTCGCCGGCACGATGAAGAAGAAGTCTGCCCACCGCGCCAGGTGCAGGTGCCCGAAGCTCGTTTCCTGCACCGGGTCGAAGGTGTCGGTGGCGACCGGGTGACCCGACAGCGCCTGCATCGTCAGCGGGGTGACGAACTCGCGAGCGGCCGGCGTCATCGCGACCCGCACCAGCGCCCCGGCCCGGCGCAGCTCGCGCACGAGATCGCACGCCTTGTACGCCGCGATGCCTCCGCCGATGCCCACCGCGATCCGCCGATTCTTGAGCCACTGACGGTTCATGTGCCTGCCGACCCTTAGCCCAATTCGGCCACCGCGCGGGCCGCCTCAATGCAGTCCAGCCTGCGCCGCCAGCTCGGGCGGAGCTGCCAGCTGAAGATCGAGCGGCGTTCCAGACGAGGCCTGAACCCGCACCAGCTGCTGCACGCCGCCCCACCTGGCGACCAACGTGTAGACGCCGCACTTGAAGCCCACCGCCCGCATCGTTCGCGCCGAGCCCATCGTGTCGAACAGCACCGCCCCCTCGGCAGTCGCGAGCCTGTCGCTGGGCAGCTCGCCCGAAGGCGCCACATCGCCTGGCAGCAGCAACAGCGCGTCGGGCAACGAGGGCGAGTACACGCTGACGGCGCAGGATCCGGGCGGAACGCCGAGCGCCACCCGCTGCGTCTTTCCAGAGATCGTGAAGGTCTGCCCCGACGGGCTCGCGCGGGTGACGAACACCCACCGCCCCGCCGCGGCCTCGAGCGCGAAGCTGCCGTCGCTTCCGGCTTCCACCTCGATCTCATCCACGCCGTTGGCTTCGCGCGCCGACACCGGCCCCGCGACGGCGCGGCCAGTGGCGTCGAGCACCTGCCCCGTCACGCGCGTCGCCGGCTCGAGCACGAGCTCGTTGAGGCCCGTCATCCGCACCGGAGCCCTTCCCTTCTGCTGCCCGCGGCTCGCGACCAGCGTCATCTCGGGTCCGAGGTGGGTCAGCTCGATCCGGAAGGTTCCGTCGTAGGCCGTGGTCACTTCGTCTCCGCTGCTGTCACACGTGACGATCGCCGCTGCGACTGGGCGGCCCGCGACGTCGCGCACGATGCCGTCGATCTCTTTTGCCTTCTCGAGGCGAATCGTCCCGATGTCGGCACCTGCGCCCAGCGCCCCTTCCCAGTCGACGCTCTGGTACCCGTCGGCGCTGATCCCGATCTGCACCTTGCCGCCATCGTCCGTCGCGTCCACCGGCACCGAGAACGTTCCGTCGCGGGACTCGATCAACGTCGAGTCGACGATGAACTGCCGCAGCGCCTCGCCCGTTCGTGCATCGACGACGCGCCCCGTCAGCATCGGCTTTGCGACGAGCACCAGTCGAAGAGCCCTGGGTCCAGTGAACTTCGTCGGCTTCGAGGTCGCCAGCGTCGTGGCCGCGACCACCTCGTACGGCACTTTGGGATCCAGCGTGGTGAGCTCGAACTTTCCGTCTTCATCGCTGACCGCGGTCGAGGTCCACGGCACCGTCGAGATGCCGGCGCCTTCGACCGGCGTACCGTTCGCGTCGACCGCCACGCCGGTGACGCTGAGGCCCCGGTCGAGCTCGACGTCGAGGCGCGCCACCCGCCCTTCGGTGAGCACCACCTCGAGGTTGTCCCGCTGGAGAAAGCCCGACTGCTGCACGGACACGCGATACCTGCCCGAAGCGAAGCCCGACAACCGCACCTTGCCGTCTTCGGTCGACGCGCCGATCGCGTCTGGCGCTTCGAAGGCCATCGCAATCACCGTGACCTCGGCGCCCAAGAGCGGTGTCTTGCCCTCGTGAACGAAGACCTCGAGCTGCCCGCGCGCCTCGAGGCGGATGATCGCAGACTCCGACGGCACCTGAACCATCGCGATCGCCCGCCCCATCGACGGCAGCGAGGCGGTGACCTCTTGCGGCCCCGGCTCGTCGAAGGTCAGCTCGAAGGTGCCGTCGTCTTCCGTGTTGGTGATCGGCTGGGCCGGCCCGCTGCCACGCACTTCGATCTGCGCCTGAGGCGCGGGCTTGTCGTCGGGGCCGAGCACGACGCCGCGCAACCGCACGCCCTGCTTCAGCACCACCTCGAGCGGGTTGTCGCCGGGCTGAAGCTCGAGCTCGCGGTGCCAGGGCCGCAACCCGGGGGCGGCGACGTCGATCAGGACCTTGCCGTCGCCCATCGGCCCAAGCACCACCATCGCGCCGTCGACCACGAGGTCGTTGTGGAAACCAGCGCCTTCCGGGTCGGACGCGATCACATCGGCGTGCGGCACCGGCGCGCCGGACTCGTCGACCACCGTCACCAGCAAGCGGGCGGCGGCGCGCAGTTCGAGATCGACAACGGTCAGCTCGTTCTCGAGCGTCACGTTGCGGCTCGGCGCCACCAGCTTCTCGTTCATCGCCGTCACGTCGAAGCCGTCGTCGCCTGAGAGCGCTTCGAACCGCGCTGAGCCGCCCTGGGTCGCCTGAACCATCGGGTGGTGGCCACCCGTCGACGTCACGGTGACCTTCGTCTCGGTCGGCTTGCCACCGAGCAGCGTCCGCACCAGCAGCGCCCGCTTCAGGCTGAGGAGGATCTCGGTCTCTTCGAGATCCGAGTAGACAGTGGTGACCACTGGCAAAAGCCCTTCGGGGCCTTCGAGCCACAGCCAGAGGCCGCGGCCTTCGTCGAGCCCGGAAAACCGCAGCTGTCCTGAGCCATCGGTGACGGCCTGAACCATTCGGAAGGAGTCCAGCGACACGGCGGTCGCGTGCACGCCCGCCAGGGCCCCTTGCGACGCCACAACCTTCACCCGGACGTCCGCGGGCTCTGAAATCGCGACCACCACTTCTTCATCACCGGGCTCCCAGCCGGATCGCCCGAAGCGGCCCGCCTGTTCGGCCAGCAGCTCGACGCCCATTTGCGGCACCGCCTGGAAGTGAAAGGTGCCGTCGGCCGCGGTGGTGGTGACGGCGATCACCTTCGGGGCGCCGCGGCCCTCGCGAACGACGTCGCGCACCTCGTGGGCAGTGTGAAGGTCGGTGCACTCCATGATTCCCAGGCCGCAGATGCCGCACGTCGCGTCGTTCAACGCGTGGCCTCCGGCGGCCACCACTTGAACCCGGGCGCCGGCAGCAGGCAGGCCGCCCTCGTCCTGCACCACGCCCGAAAGGCTTCCCGTGCCGGCGTCGGAAGCCTCGAGCGCGCGTTCGGCGTCGGCCAGCTGCTCGGCCAGCGTGCGAGCGGGCTTGCCCGTGTCGGCCAGAGGGCTGGGCGCGTCGTCCGCCGACCCGGGCCACAGCGCCCACGCGATTCCCGCCAGCGCGATCGCCACCACGACGATGACGACCGTTCGCTTCATCGAACGAGGGTGACCTCGGCCCGGCCCGGCACGGTCACCTGCTCGACCACGGGCCCGCCGGGCGATTCGGCATGAAAGCTGGCCCACACGATCGTGTACCGGCCCGGCTGCAGGCCCATGAACACCACGCGCTCTTCGTTCGGTTGGTACACCAGCTGTGCGTACGGGCTGCGAAGAAGCTCGAGCGGCGGGTTGCCGACGCCGCCCAGCGCGCCACGCACCAGCCACAACGCGTAGCCCCGCTGCGGCTTCACCTGCACCGAGATCGACGACGTGCCGGGGCCGGGGCCGAAGTCGAGCGTCGCGCTCTCGCCCGAGAGTTCGACGATCAGCGCCAGGGGGTCGAGAGCGATCCGCGCGAGGCCAGGCGCGGTGACGATGAAGCGGTAGATGCCTGGCGGAACATCGAGCGCGTAGGTGCCATCAGGCCCCGTCACCACCGACACCGGCTCACTGCGATCCGCGTGGAGGCCCTGAATCTCGACGCCCGAGCCCGGCTTGCCGTCGGGCAACCAGACCCGCCCCGTCAGCTGCACACCCGGCCGCAGCTGCACGTCGATCGGGGCGCTGCCGGCGATCACCGTCCTGGTGCCGGTGCGCTTACCCTTTCGCGCGATCACCGTGAACTCGTGGATGAAGGGCGGGCTCGCCAGCGAGAAGCGGCCATCGGCGCCCGATCGCACCGACTGCTCACACGCGTCGCAACCGACCACCGCGTCCTGCACCGGCGACCCGTTTTCGTCGCGAATGGTTCCGCCCAGCGTCGGCCCCTGCGACAGCGACAAATCTCCGAGATCAGGAATCGCGGGGCGGTCGACCATCAGCGGCTCGTAGCCCGGCGCCTCGACCGCGAAGATCACGCGATCCTCCGTCGACGGCAGCGGCAGCTCGAACCGGCCGTCGGCGCTCTCGACGTCGTGATCATCGATGCGGAAGCGCTTCAGCGGCTTGCCGTCGCTGAGCACCCGACCCCTGAAGACCTTCTCGCGCTTCACCACGACTTTGACGGGCTCCCCGCCTGCGATCCCCACCACCCGCTCGACCTGCTCGAGGCCGCGCTGGGTGACGCGAACCAGGTAGCTGCCCTTCGGCCGCAGCGGGCGGATCTCGAACTTGCCCGCCGCGTCCGTGACCACGGGCTCGGCGCCGCGCGGAGCAACGCTGACTGCCACCCCCGCGACCGGCGCCTTGCTCTCGTCGATTACCGTGCCCGTCACTGCCTCGCCCGTCTTCAGCTCGGCCGCGACCCTGGCGAGCACGCCGTCGTCGATGGTTACCTTCTGGCGCTCGGAAGGCAGGAAGTCGTCGTGTGAGGCCACGAGCCAATACGTGCCCGGCGGCAGGCCGCGCATCATCACCACGCCGTCCGCGCCCGATGGGCGGTCGCTGCGGAAGCTGCCTTCTTTCTCGACGTACATCACGACGTTCGCCCCTTCGACGCGGCGGCCTTCGGCGCTCACCGTCACCTGCGCACCCGCCTTTGGCTCGAGCTGCAGGTCGACGCCCGTCTTCGGCGCCGTGACCTTCACGTTGCCGCCGCCCCAGTCTGAATGGTGGGCGTGAAGCTCGTAGAGCCCGGGCGAGGGCACGTTGGCCGAGAACTTTCCTTCGGCGTCGGCGACCACCGTGTCGCCCGTGGGAGTGATGAGCACCGACACCCCCGGCGCCGGCCGGCCGTACTCGTCGAGCACCCGGCCAGAGATGACGGTGCCCTTCTGCAGCTGCAGCTCGACGCTGGCCTCGCCGCTGCCGACCTTCACCGGCATCGCGCCCGGCACGAACCCCGCCGCCGTCGCCCTCACCAGGTAGTCGCCCTGGCCGATCGGGCCGAACGAGACGAGATCGCCGGTGCGGGCCTTGCGCTTGCTGATCACCTCACCCGAGGTCGTCACCAGCTCGAGCTCGGGGTCGGGCACGGGTTGATCCGTCTCGTCGATCACCGTCACCGCGATGCGCCCGCCGTCTTCGAGGTCCAGGTTGATCCGCGTCACCAGCGCGTCGAGCGTCACCGTCTGCGGCGCCGACGACAGGTTCCCGGCCACGGCGGTGACGATCACCTTGACGGGGTACAGCGCGGTGAAGGTGGCGAGGCCCTGCTGACTCGGGGCTTCACGGGTGAGGTGGTCTCCCTGCAGCTTCACCTGCCCGTCGATGGGCTTCCCGTCGTGGGTCAGCGTGACCTCGAGGCGGCGCGGCCTGAGCAGCGTCAGCTTCTGCGGCACGGGCCCCGCTTCGACCTGCGAGAGCGCGGTGGGCAGCAGCGAAGGCGATTCGGCGAGCAGGTAGAACGGCCCTTCGCCGAGGCCCTTGAGCTCGAAGAAGCCCTGCGCGTCGGCGGTGGCCTGGTGGAAGATCGCCAGGCGCCGCGAGACAGCCCGCACCGTGCCGGCGACCGGGTTCCCATCTTCGTCGCGCAGCTTCCCGGCGATCGCGCGCAGCGGCGGCAGGTACAGCTCGACCAGCTCACCGGGCGCCGCGCGTTCTTTCAGGCCGTTGCCGAAGCCGCCCGCGTGGGCCCAGACGGTAAAGGCGACCCCGGCCAGGTGCTCGAACTTGAACGCGCCCTTCGAATCCGACCGCGTGGTGACGGCGGCGACGAGCTGGCCGCGGTTGGCGGTGATCAGGCCCGAAACCGTCTGCGCCGCGGTGCGCGCGCGGCAGGTCAGCTGCAGCTCGCCACAGACAGGGCACTTCAGGCCGACCAGGCTCTGCTGCCCGCTGGCGGCCAGCGACACCTCGGCATCGGGAATCGGCTTGCCGGCCGGGTCGAGCACGACACCCTTCAGGGTCAGCCCTTCGTCGTGAGACCGGACCTCGATGGGGTCGAACTGGGGCAGCGCCGCCACGGGGTCTGGGCCGGGTGGAGCAGGCGCAGGCGCGTCCGGCTTGAGCCAGAAGAAGCCCGCGACCGCGAGCACCAGCACGACACTGAAGGTGACCAACCACCTGCGCATGTTGAGGATCCACCTGCCTTCCGAAGGCTAGCGCTCCTGACACACGGGGAGCGAGGGGTGTTCCCGACCTGACCCCGATGTCGGATCTTCCTGGTGCATTCACAGTCCACCTTTGTGGCCTGGGGGTTGCTGACGACCGCTTCGAATGGGGACCCCAGGACGCGCGCGTGAGTTCTTCTCAATCGCCCCGCTGGCGGCGATCGCGCTGCTCGCCGCGAACGACCACCTCTTCAAGGCGGCCTTCCACAACACGATCACGGGGAAGCTGTCGGACTTCGCGGGCTGCTTCTTCCTGCCGCTGTACGTGTCCGCGATGCTGACCTGGGTCACGAAGTGGCCGCTGGAGCGCCGGATGTGGGTGGGCTCGATCGTGACGCTCGCGATCTTCGTGCCGGTGAGTGTCTCGCGCCCCGCCGCTGACTTCGTCTGCCGCCTGATCGAGCTCGCCGCGCTTCCAATGGGCCTCGGCGCCCAGCGCATCGCCAGCGACCCCACCGACCTCATTGCCGTCCCGATGATCTGCCTCGCCGTCCTCTACGCCCAGAAGGTGAACCCATGCGCCGTGCCCTTGAAGTCGCCGCCATCGCTGTGACCGCTGTGATCCTCGTCGCAACCAGCCGTTCGCCCGAACAGTGCGCCACGGAAAACATGAACGTCCGGGCGGAAACCACCTGCGGCGCCATTGCCAACATGCAGGTCTCGGTGAACACGCTCTGTAACATCTCGACGGTGGGCGCCGACTTCGCCAGCCTTCCCGCATCTGGCCGCCTCTTCTCCGAAACGCCTGACGCGGGCCTGCAGGGGGGCTACACGCTGAGCGGAGACGTCGATGGCGGCAGCATGAACTGCAACGTCAGGCCAGTCGCCGATGGCGGCTCCAACTTCGAAATCTTCTGCACCCCCACCTGCCCCCCGAACACCCTGACGGACGGCGGTGTGTTCCAGGCCGAAGGGTGCCCCCCTGCCTGCAGCGGGTCGCTGATTCCGCAGTTCTAGAAGTCGTATCGAATGACGATCGAGATCCCGACCATCTTTGCGCTGTAGTCGTACGACGGCACCGGGTCGGTGGCTTCCTTCGTCGCCTCGCGCGGCAGAAGGAACTGAGTCTGGGCGGCGAAGTCGATGTTCACCGGCGACTGGAAGATCTCGAGGGGGTCGTCGAAGTTGAACCCGACGCCGGCCCCCAGGCCGATCGCGGTGCCGTCGAGAATGTTGCTGCCCGGCGCCGTCTGCTTCGGCACGGGCGTCGGCTTGTAGAAGCCGCCCAGGCGCCCTGCGATGCGCTTGTTGACCCGGTACTCGAGGCCGAGCCGCGCGTTGAAGGTGTCGACGAAGCCCGCCTTCTGCTGGGGCGATCGAATGTCGAGTGCGTCTTCGAGGCCCAGGGCCTTGAGCGTGTCGCCCGAAAGATCGATCGCCAAATCGACGTACGGCGACGGCGCGCCCGACCAGCGCTGGTACTCGCCATCGATCGACACGGTGAAGTCGTCGGTGATGTCCCACGCGCCACCGATCGCGACCACGTGCGGCGTGTAGTGCGTGTAGCCCTGGATGATGAAGGCGAGGACGCCGATGCCCTGCAGGTCGACGCTGGCGGGGATCTCGTACTTCAGCGCCATTTCACTGCGGTAGGTGGCGCCGAAGCGCAGCCATTCTTTCGGTTTGATCTGCAGGCCGAACATCGGCGAGACGCGGGTCGCGAGGTGGGCGTCGATCTGCCGCGTCTTCACCTGCTTGTTGAAGAGGTCGACGGTGACGGCCGCTCCGCTGCCGACGATGTCTGCCAGCGCCTCGACGCCAAGCCCAATCGTCCACCAGTCGAAGATCTTGATCCCCAGGCCCGCGTGAATCGTCACGCGCTCGGGGTGCGACTGGTAGTGGTACCAGAACGGGGCGTTCGGATCTGGCGCCAGCACGCGCACCAGCTTGCCGGAAGGCACGTAGAGGCCGACGCCCAGCGCGACCCGGTTCTTGACCTTGCCACCCAGCGGAAACAGCAGCCCCAGCGTGTAGCCGACAGCGTCGGGCGACGAGCAGTACGTGCAGTCGATGTCGCGCGCGTTGTCCTTCCGCGCCACCTGACCGTCGAGCTTGTTCCACTGGAACGAGAGCCCGAAGTTCACGTCCTTCCGTTCGACGAGCAGGGCCGGGTTGTAGAACGTCGCGCTGTAGTCCTTCGCCTCGGCCGTCATCGCGCCGCCCATCGCAGCCGCGCGGGGGCCGAAGCCGTAGGTGTCGTAGACGGTGGCGTGGGCCGGCAACGCGGCGAGCAGCACCAGCGACGTGCTGAGCGCGGACCTCACTCTTCAGCGAACGGCTGAATCGCCTGGGCGACGGCGAGCTCCTGCCGCGCTTCTGACAGCTCGCTGTTGGTCGCCCGCAGCCGGTCTGACAGCACCTGCACGAAGCTCCAGAGCATCTTTACCGCGAGAATCGACTCGCGCTTCATCAGCGTCATCAGATCCTGGCGGGCGATCACCATCACGCGCGTGGGCTCGGTGGCGCGAACAGTGGCCGAACGGGGCGCGTTGTCGATGAGGCCCATTTCACCGAAGTGGCCACCAGCGCGGAGCTCGGCGATCTCGACGCCGTTCTTTTCGATCGCGACGCGGCCACGGATGACGACGTACAGCTCTTCGCCCGGCTGGCCTTCGGTGACGATCTCTCGCCCGCCCGGGAAGGTGCGGGTGGTGGCGATCGACAACACCGCCGTCTGTTCTTTGTAGGTGAGGTGCCGGAAGAGGGGGATCTTCTTCAGCGCCTCCATTCGCGACTGGGCTTCGACGGTCTCTTCCGACGCCGCGCCCGCTTCGCCCGCGACCTTCACGACCACCGCGGTGATGTTGTCTTTGCCGCCGCGCTCGTTGGCGAGGTCGATGAAGCGCTGGGGCAGCTCGGCGTTCGAGACCGCAGCGACGAGCGGCGCGACCTCGTCGTCCGCCAGGTACCCATGCAGCCCGTCGCTGCAGAGCATGAACGTGTCGCCCGGCAGCAGGTCGACGATCAGCGTGTCCACCTGCACCGATTCCTGGATGCCGACCGCGCGGGTGATCACGTTGCGGTAGTTGCTGGTCGCGGCCTGGTCGCGGGTGATCGTGCCGGCCTTCAGCTGGGCGGCGATCAGGGTGTGATCTTCGGTGAGGCGGTGACACTGGCCAGCGCGCACCAGGTACACGCGGCTGTCGCCGACGTGGCCGATGACGCCGCGGTTGCCCGCGATCACCATGCAGACGAAGGTGGTGCCCATGCCGCGCTTGGTCGAGTCAGTCGACGCAGTCTTGTAGATGTCGGCGCAGGCGCGCTGAATTGCGACCTCCACGAGGGAAGCGGCAGCGGCGCGGGTGGCCTGGCTCGCGTCCTTCGCGAGGTCCTTCAAGATCGTCTTGTTCGCGGTGATGTGCTGCTTGACCACTTCGGTGGCCCGGTTACTGGCGACCTCACCGGCGGCATGACCTCCCATGCCGTCCGCGACGATGTACAGGCCGAGGGCCTGGTCGAACAGCATCGCGTCTTCGTTGTGCTGCCGCTTTCGGCCGACGTCCGTCAGGCCATGCGCTTCGGTGGTGAGCACGGAGCCACGACCTTAGGGGACGCGATCAGAGCAGGGCAAGAATGATGTTCGCAGGTCAGCCGCCGCCCCGCGCTTTCAGCTGCACGAGGATTCCGGCCGCGGTGAAGAACGTCACCGCGATCTGCCCGACCTTGATCTTGATGCCATTCGTCAGTGGCTCGGCCGCCTTTGGCTTGAGGGTCTTGCTGCCGACGACGGTGCCGTTCTTCGAGCCGGCGTCGACGATGCTCCACACGTCCGTCTTCTCGCCCTTCTCGAACCAGGCGTGGAACCTCGAGACGGACGCGGCGTCGATCTCGATGTCGTTGTTGCCCGTGCGGCCCAGCGTGATGCGCCGCACAAACGCGTTGTCTTTCGTCTTCTCGAGGTACGCAAGGGTCGGGTCGCCGCCGCCCAGCGCGCTGCCGCTGACGCCGCTGGCGGTGCGAAACCGAAAGGCGGCGCTGTCTTCGTCGTCGTCCGAGCGGGGCCCGGGATCCAGCGGCGGCTCGTAGAGAAGGACGCACCGGCCGGCCAGCTTCGTCTCGAAGATCTTTGGATCTTTGAAGTAGCGCTGGACGCAGGTGAGGAGCAGCTCAGGCAAGGGGCCGGGCAGTTAACAACGCCACGCACTGTTGGTACAGCGCCGGCCGCGCTTCCTGCACCCAGGGCAGCTCGGTGACGACCTTCAGGTAGAAGGCCGACTGCCGGCTGAAATAGACAGCGCGGGCGAGGTCATCGAGCACGGCCTTGTTGAACCCGAGCAGCGCCGAGGCCTGGGCGCGGGCGAAGTAGAGGGCGGGCGCATCGGTGAAGCGGCTCAACGCCGAGGCCAGCCGCCGCTTGGACGCGAACACCGAGAGCTCGAGGTTCAGGGGGTTCACGCGGTGGCGAAGGAACAGGTGCTCGCGCAGGTACACCTCGGCCGAGGTGCTCGACGCAGCGGCGAAGAGCCTGCCGAGCGCGCCACCTGGCTTCGACTGCGCGAGGGCGAGGGTGGTGAGCCATTGGGACTCGCCGCCAGAAAAGCCGGCGGCCTCGAAGCGCGAAGGCTCGACGGGCGATCCGGCGACGAGGGCGCTGAGCAAGGCGTGCCGGGCTTCGGCGCCGGCGGGCGGCTCGCCGCGAAGAAGGGGTGGCAGGTCGGAGGGCGCTTTGGGAGCCGTCGAAGGAGGAAGCAGGCCGGCGATCAGCGACTGCCAGTCGAGCCGCTGCAGGGTGGGAAAGCCCGAGGCCTGGGCGCGCATCCGGCGGACGTTGAGGCGGTGAAGGCCGATCACGGTGGTCGCGTACGCCACCGCGACGCCGCCCGCGAAGAGCACGCTCATGACGGGTCTTCGTGGGGCTTGGTGGGGATGACGACACCGTCTTCGTCCTCCTCGGGCACCCCGCCGGGAACGCGGTACTCCTCGCCCAGCCACTTGCCGAGGTCGACCTCGCGGCAGCGCATGCTGCAGAACGGAGACGCGGGGTTCTGCGCCCGGGGAAGAACGTCGCGCTTGCAGATTGGGCAACGGGCCGCCATCGACTAAACACTCTAACGGCGACCGTGAAAAAGCGAACCCTTCTCATGCTGGTGGTGGTGCTCGCGGGCTGCAAACCCGGAGGCACGAAGAAGGTGGATCCGCCTTTGCCCGAGCCTGTTTGTGGCGACGGCCTGCTGAACGCGACGCTTGGCGAGCAGTGCGAAGGCTCGGACTTGAACGGGGCGTCGTGCCAATCGCTGGGCTTCGACACGGGGACGCTGGGCTGCGGGCAGTGCAAGTACGTGACGGCGCAGTGCGAGAAGCGGTGCGGCAACGGCGTGGTGGATCCAGGCGAGCAGTGCGACGGCAAGGTGGGTGTCGCGGTCTGCACGAGCTTCGGGTACCAGGCGTGCACGGCGACCTGCCAGCTCGACACGGGGCACTGCGTGCCGGTGTTGCTGCAAGCCGCAGCGGCGCTGTCGGTGATGAAGGGCGGCCGGGCGGTGATCGCAGATCTCGAGCCGCGCGGCCTGGGCGACCTGGTGATGGCGGTGCCGTCGTTCGGGCGGCTGGAGACTTTCGGGTACCAGCTGGCGCTGGGCTTCACGACGGGGCGGAAGCTGTCCTTCTCGCGGACGCCGGTGGACGTGGCGGCAGGCGATTGGGACGGCGATGGGCGGCAGGACGTGGCGTCGATCAACGACGACGGAGCGATCGACAAGTACCTCTTCGCCGGCACGTCCTTCGCGTTCTCGACTTTTCCGGACGCGGGGTGTGCGGCGTCGAAGTTCCTCGGTGCAGCGGACGCGTCGGTGGTGGCTTTGGGGTGCGCGGACGCCGGAGTGTTCGGCGGCATCGTGGTGCAGGGGCCGGCTGGGCCGATCACCCTGCCCGTCTCGACGTCGGCGGCGAGCCTTGCCGACTTGAACGGCGACCAGCAGCTCGACATCATCTTCGTGACGGCGGCGGGGCTTCAGTCGCGGCTTGCTCCGGGGTGGACGGTGGGCCCGACGCAAGCGGTGCCGCTGCAGCCGCTGGCGATTGCGGGTGGGGATTTCGACGGCGACGGCGACCTGGATCTCGCGGCGCTGGACGCGACGGGCGTGCTGCTGTGGGAAAACACGGGCGCCGGGTTCGCCGCGAAGTCGGCGATTGCGTCGGTGGGCGCGCGCGAGTTGAAGGTGGTTGATCTGGATCTCGATGGCCAGGTGGATGTCGTCTGGCAGGTGGGCGACAAGGTCGAGGTGCGGCGCAACCAGGGCAGCTGGGCGTTCAGCACCGCCCAAGGCACGCTTGGGCCCGGCACGCCAATCAACCTCGCCGTGGGAGATGCCGACGGCGACGGCGACCTGGATCTCGCAGCCACCTGCTCAGCCGGCGGCGACGCCACCGTCACCTACGTGTTGGTGAACAAGGTTCGTTGACGCGATCTGGGCACGTCTGGTACTTCGCCCGCGCTTCGAGATTGCCGACTTAGCTCAGTTGGTAGAGCAGCTGATTCGTAATCAGCAGGTCACGTGTTCAAATCACGTAGTCGGCTCAAGAAAGACCAGCAATAAAAGGGCGGTCGGCCGAGAGGCTGGCCGCCCGTTTCTTTCTCCGCCTACGTGACCCTCTGCCAGAGCGCACCCCGCTGACCGGCGGCGGTTCGGTTGACTGCGGCAGCGTGATGGGATTGCGGTGCCGGCGATCAGCGGGCCGTCAAAGACAGCCGAGCGCGGACTCGAGCGCCTCGCAGATGTTGTAGAGCAATTGCTGCCTGCGCTTCGCGTTCGCGCGGCAGTGGTTGGCGTCACCGGCCGCAAAGCCGTGAGCCATCAGCGACACCGGGATGACGGCGATCGGCCGGTGACGCAACCTCCACGGTTTTGGGAGGTCGCGCACACATGGCAGGCCGGAAAATCTTCAAC